>Ga0114966_10000512_pt1 | contig 37189 bp, 47 predicted proteins | sample M_130207_XF_Meta_FD_87029 | JGI IMG/M metagenome (GOLD analysis project Ga0114966, IMG submission 87029) | Freshwater microbial communities from Lake Montjoie, Canada to study carbon cycling - M_130207_XF_MetaG | ecosystem: Environmental > Aquatic > Freshwater > Lake | place: Lake Montjoie... | reverse complement strand
GAGCGTATGATAAGACGCTCACTGAGCTTTCTACCTATTTTAGCCAATGCATTAGCAGTGGGGATAATCGTCGTTGCAGTTGGCCGGGTAAGTCTATTGATATGCGTAAGCATGGGGCTGACGCCTTCCCTTGGGAGGGTGCGTCTGACACTGAGGCACGCATTATTGATGAGCGGATTAATAGCTATGTATCTTTGTTTACGGCATCGCTTTCGCGTGCAAACATCCGTGCCTATCCTATTGAGCATTCTGACGCCGGTAGGGCACGGGTAGTTAGCGCATTCTTGAAGTGGATGGTGGCCTCTTACATTCCTCGCTTCAAAGAGGAGATGGAGCTTGGGGCAAACTACTTCCTAGAGCGTGGGCTGATGATTACCTACATCGGCTGGGAGCGCACAGAGAAGAAGTATCTTCAGAAGATTGATCTGAATCAAATTGCAACCAACTCGCCGGATTTGGCTAGGCTCATTATCGACGGCAAGAATGACGATGAAATCATCGAGATGTTCAAGTCGGTCTACCCCAATCTAGTAGACAAACGCGCAAAGAAGGCGTTGAAAGAGCTTCGCAATAATGGCGTCAGTGAGATTCCCGTAACGCGTATGTCGGTTGATCGTCCGTTCTTGCAAAGCTGTGCTCCTGACGGAGACGTGTTCTTCCCGTCCTATTGCATTGACCCACAGCGCGCCCCGTATGTTTTCTATCGCACATTTCTATCGGTTCAGGAAGTGTTGTCCCGCGTCACCTCAAGCGGATGGGACGAGTCTTGGGCGGAATACATCTGCTCCAAATATCGGGGCGTAAACACCTACAATCTGGATGGCGTGTACGGAAGTCGCGGCAGTACCAGTAATCGCACTCGGCAGCAATACAACGCCAGTGAACTCATTGAGGTTGTCTACTCGTTCCAGCGTCTCATTGATGATGAGGACGGCTCCGAGGGAATCTACTGCACGGTTTTTCACCCCAAGTTCTCTGGTGCCAGTGACGTAAAGGGCTATGCTAAGTTTGAGCTTCTGAACGGGTACAACGACTATCCCTTCGTTGTCACACGCCTTAGCAACAGCTCCAAGCGGATGTATGACGTTGAGACGTTCTCCGACCTTCTTCGCGGGCCGCAGGATCAAGTGAAGGCAGAGCGTGACAGCCGGACGGATCGCAACAGTTTGGCGACTCTGCCGCCAATTCTCCATCCTCCCGGCAATGCGCCCACGGACTATGGCCCCGGCAGATACATCCCGATTCGTCGTGCGGGCGAGATTAGCTTTGGCCCTACGCCACCCTACAATCCCGGCTCAATTGAGATGGAGCGCACAATGATTAGTGCGGCGGATAAGATTGTCGGACTTGACGTTGCCGACCCCCTGTCTTCGATTCGCCAGCAGTATTTTGTAAACAAGTTTCTATCGCACACTCAGGATGTCATCAAGATGGCGTTCAAGTGCTATCAGCGATTTGGCCCCGATCAAGTGTTCTTCCGCGTAACGGGAGTTGCTGATCCAATGCAATTTGATAAGGGTAATCCAGATGAGGACTTTGATATCAAGATTAGCTTTGATGTCTTGAACAATGATCCAGACACGCATGAGGCGCGACTAGCTCAATTTGTTCAGTTGCTTCAATTGGACAAGAATGGCCGTATTAACACCGACAGTTTGCTTGAGCACATGGCTGCGTCTATTGACCCAATCATGGCTGACGCCGTTTTGCAGCCAGCAGAGCAAGCATCGCAACAAGTTGTTAAAATGGTCACTGACGATTTGGCTAAGATTTTCGCTGGCATTGAGATGCCTGCACGTCCTAATGGTGCTCAGGTTGCCTTGCAAGTGATTCAGCAATATGTTGCACAGCCCGATGTTGCTCAACGGTTGCAACAAGATGAGACATTCCGTGGTCGCCTAGAGAAATATGCTCAGCAGTACCAATTTGCACTCACTCAGATGCAGAATGCTCAGATTGGTCGCATTGGAACAGCTCCAGCGCAAATGGGGCAAATGAACACTCAGAATGTTCAGTAGGCTCAGTGGCCTAAGTTTCCAGTGGTTACACTTCGTTTATAAATCTTATTCGATCCTAATTTAAAGCGGGAGTAGTTGCTACGCAAAATCAAAAGAACCGCCAAAGAAAGGGGGAGTTTGAGGGGGAGCTGCGGGTTGTTGTCAAGCAAAAAGTGTTGACAGGTAATTTTTATTATTATTTCTGATAGAACATGAATATTTTCAATAAGAAGCATCCACTTGAGCAGCAGATGGCATTCCTCTCGGATCGCGAACAATTCTTGGATTTCTTAGACTGGATTTCCGCTGGTCGTGAAAGTGCCATTAGCCAGCTGCAACGAGCACCGGAAGGACGGCTTCGTGAGATTAGCGGAAAGATTCAGGTGTACGACGAAATCCTAGGGCTTTGCAATTACAACAATTTGTTAATGAAGCGTGCAGTTCGTATGTCTCACGGATTGCCCGCATAGTCTTGTGATATACTGACAACCTCGCAATGCCCGTGGCGTAAAGACGGCAATCATAATGTCAAACGAAGTTCTAACGGCTAACGCAGGAGCCGACCAAAAACCTGTGGTTAAGAATATATCTAGTAGCGAGCTAGTCGCTATGCGGTATCGGTCTATGTCTGATGCTCAAAAGGCGCAAAATCCGCCCAAACAGCAGCAGCAAGAGACCAAAGAGGTGGTTCCCGATGACACGGAAGCTCCAAAGGAAGAGGTGCGGCAAGAAGAGCCTGCTCCAATTTCTTCGGAACCAAATGTCAAAGAGGAACAAAGAGTTCTTTCTAAGGATGTTGATTTGGATTCCATGAGTGAGGTAGAGCTTAGAGAGCTTTCCCAGAAACTCGGTAGCAAGGCTGTTGCCCGTTACGGTGAGCTAACCGCAAAACGAAAAGCTGCTGAGGAACAGTTGGAAGCTCTCAAGGCCGACATCGCTAAACGTAGTTCAAACCAGTTAGAAGCCACGGTTAAGGACAATCCTTATGCCAACATTGACAATGCTACTGACCTAAAGTCTAAGTATCAAGAAGTCACTGAGGTTATCGACTGGGCCGACGAATTGCTCGAAAAGGGCGAAGACCTCGGGGCTGAAGATGTTCTGACAAACGTCAACGGCAAGGACTACAGCAAGCGCGAAATCAAGGACGCACTACGCAAAGCCCGAAAAGCTAAGGAAATCTACTTGCCCGATCAGGACAAGCAGATTAAAGTCGGAGAAGAACGAAAGTCCTTCAAAGAAGCCTTGGTTAATCAGGCCAAAGCGGAGCTTCCTTGGTTGCAGGGAGAAGACAATGATGTGCGAAAGCAGTATGAGGCAATGATTAGTGACGGGCGATTGAAGGACATCGAAAAGATAATTCCTGAACTTGCGCCGCAACTGCCCTACTTGTTGGCCCACGCAGCCAATAGCCTGTATGCACGTCGCTCCGTTGACGTAAAACAATCGTCACGCATCTCCCCGCCATCTCCAGTGGTTAGCCAATCAGCAGATTCCAATAAGCCTGAAACCCGTCAGTCTAAGGCTTTAACTGATCTCTCCAGCCGCTTCGGTAAAAGCGGAAGCTATAAGGACTTCAAAGCAATTCGTGCTCTTCAACACTCTAAAATCTAACTATCATGGCTTTTTCTAATACTTATAATGTTACTAATCCCGGCTCTGGGGTCTCCAATCGCGAAGACCTCACGGACGTTCTGACTATTCTGGCTCCCGAGGAGACTCCCGTTCTCTCGTTGGCTAACAAAAGCAAGGCTACTGCCACCTTCAATGAGTGGACTGTGGACACGCTCGCTACGCCATCGGCTACTGGTATTCAGGAAGGCGCGGATATTTCCTCCTTCACTGACAAGTTCACTGGCCGCGCTCGTCTCGGCAATTACATCCAACTGTTTCGCCGTGACTTTATGGTGAGCCAGCTTCAACAGGCTGTTGAGTCGGTTGGTCCGGCTAAACTTGCCGAGGCTGAAGCAAAAGGAGTCCGCGAAATCAAGCGCGATATGGAAAAGGTGCTTTGCGGCGATCAAGACCGCTCGGTTGAAGACGGTAGTTCTGCCCGTTATGTCAGCCGTGGTTTGGGTCTCTGGACCTCTAACACTCCGGGTTCTGACGTTCCAAGCGCATTCCGCACTCCTACGGCATCCATTCACGTTAGCGGCACGTTTACGGAGAATCTGTTCAACGGATTGATTTCGTCTATCTTCACCCAAACGGGTACGGTGGATAAACTCTCGCTTGTTGCTGGCACGACCCTTCGGCGCACGGTGAGCGGGTTTGCTCGTTCTGACGGCAACAGCGCCGAGAACGTCTATCATGTAAACCAAATGGCGACTGACAGGGAAATCACCCTCTCGGTGAACACCTATGACAGCGACTTTGGTATCATCACGGTTATCAATGGCAATCCAGCGTGCTTGCCAGATGCTTCCCGTGGCTACATCATCAACCCCGACTATCTCGGCGTTGCTGAGTTGATGAGCCTTGGCTCGACTCGCGTTCCCGATCAAGGTGGCGGTCAGCGCGGGTTTGTTGACGCTGCTGCTGGTCTTCAGGTATTCAGTCCTCTTGCCCACGGCAAGATTCTCGCTGTCACCTAATTAAACAGTTGCTATCAAAAGCCCGTGTGGTAGAATACTGCACGGGCTTTTTTATGGAAATCATTACGTCAATCCCTAGATATTCAGACGGTGAAGTCAATCGTGCGTTGATGCGCGAGATTACCACTGGCATTGCGCTGAAAGAAGCTTGGGAGAATGAGCGTGAAACGATTTGCGCTCAAGAAGTACAGCGAATCAAAGACACACAGAAAGCTCGCGTTAAGGGAATGCGTTGCGTTGCCGTTACGCCCGCATGGGAGTGGTTTAATATGCGGAAGAAGTATGGGCATGAGGCCATGCACGACAAGGGCTTCATCAAAGACTATCAAAAGCGTTTTCCGAATCTGACTCCAAATAAACTCTGATGCAAGAAGTCACTTACACCTCTATTTACGATCAGGTTCGTGCTCTTGCTGGTGTCTCTGATTTTACGGCTCAAGAGCAGTCTCTTATTACGACGCTAGTTAATCGTCGATCAAAACTTGCGTATGAGGCTTCTGACTTCTGGCCACGTTGGTTGGTTATTGGTGAACGGCGCACGTACACAGCAACTACTATTACTGCTGGTAGTTTTGTCATTGGTTACACCTACACAATTTTGACTATTGGCAGTGGAACCAATTGGACTAGCATTGGTGCTTCTTCTGCTACTATTGGCGTTACATTTGTGGCTACGGGGGTAGGTAGTGGAACGGGAACAGCAACGCTTAACAGCAACATCATCCCCTACGAGAAAGCTGGATCATCCACCATTGATACCTACCTCCGTATTCACAAAATCTATCAGCCGTTCTTTCAATACTCGTCTGTAGAAGTTGAGTATTACGTTGATAGTTTGGGTGCTCACGTCATGGGGGATACGTCGCCAACTGGAAGTGTTTTTGTGACGTATAAAAAAGAGTGGGATGGTCCATATACGACAAGTTCTACTAACATTCCCGAGGAATGGTACAACTATCTTGGTCACGCTGTTTTTGTAGATTTCCTTCGGCTGGATGCTCAGAATGAGAAGGCATTGGTTGAGGAGAAAGTCGCAGAGAGTATTCTTAAAGATCAACTAATGAAAGTTGATGTAACGCGATCAGTCGGCGTTTTGGCCCATCGTATCTCAACTCATGGAAGCCGAGCCTATCGGCGCAACTAACTGTTAGAATGTTTTTATGGCAAACGCTAAAATTGTAAACACCCCATCTCAGGCGATTCCTCAATATGGTGCGCCTCATACACAGGTAACCGTAGGTCTTACTGCTGTTGCTCTTCTTGGAACGCTGACGTTGAATGCAGATACGACGCACGTTCTCATTCAATTTACGGGAGCGAATGCTCGCGTTACTTTTGATGGTTCTACGCCAACAACCACGAAGGGCTTTATTTATTCAGACGGAAGCACTGCCTATCTAACACGCAATATGGCTAGTGCGGCAAAGGCAATCCGAGATGACAGCACCAATCTTATTGTAGAGATTCAGGAACTTAATTTCCTCTAATGTCTAGTCCGTTTGAAAGTTCGATAAATTCAAAGCGTCAGTCGTATTTCTCTGGATTGCGTCCATCGTTTGCCGATCGTGAGTTTTGGTCGGATGTTTTGATGACCCCTTCAGATGCAATATCACCGGGCGAGTTTTATTCATTGATTACTTCTTCGGGCGACGGATTTACTGACAATTCCTCCAACCCCTTAATTGCATTTACGGTTTTAGCGGGACCAACAACCATTAACCCGCCTGATGTGTTATATTCATTAATCACCTCTTCTTCTGATAGAATGGTTGACAGTTCCTCTAATCCTTTAATCGCAGTTACATAATATGGCCGACATTCGAATCAAAGACCTTCCAACCGCAGCGTCACTAACAGCAAGTGATGACTTCATTGCTATTGATGGAACGACGAACGGCACGCGCAAGCTGAATGCCGCTGCTCCAGCGTTTCTCACCAGCGTAACGACGCCCTCCCTCACCTCCCCCGCCGCGACTAATTTGACGCTCACCTCGGGTCTGGTCGGCACGAACAAAGTCAATTTCCCTGACACGCTCTCGGCATCGTCTGCAACGGTCGGCGCAGTCACCGTCGGCAACGGCACCACTGCGACCAACGTGGCAATCGGCGGCGGCAAGATTGTCTCGGGAGACGTTTTCAATTCGGTAAAAACTGGAAACGGAGCGCAAAATGCATTTGGTTTTGCAACGGCATCAGCGACTAGTTGGACCCAAACCAGCATAGATGTAAATGATGCGAATGGCGGAATTATTGCGCCATATCTGAACGGGTCGTGCTTTGGTTATTTAACCGTCAACGCAACCGGCCCACTTATGCAATCGCGCAATAATTATGCGGCCCAAGTTTTCAATAGCTCCAACAAAGGACTCTCGGTCGCCCACTCAACCGGAGACGTTACCTTTAACTCCTCCACCGCAGGCTCCTCCGGCGCAGGTGCGCTAGTTATCGCGGGCGGCATCTCGGCAGGCAACACCGGTAGCGCGGCGAGCTATTTTGGGGGCGCGGTGACGGCAGTTGGGGCGGGATACTCGGTAAATGCAAGCGGCACCTATGGCATGAGTCTCTTGCAGATCGACAACAGCCTTGATCGGCTGGGTCTGACCGCTGGTGCATCCGTTAGTGGAGCCACATTTACAGCAAGATATGCCGCGCCAATGGTTGTGCGGATGGCACCGGATGTTGGTGTTTTTCAGATATGCGTAGACTCGGGCAAAACAATCGGAAACGCTTACACGCCAACGGGTCAACTTGAGATTTCGAGCACATCCGCAACCTTCTCGGGCGTTATTTTCCCAAAGCAAGCCACTACCGCAGCCGCTCCCGCCTACGTTAAAGGCGCGATCTACTTCGACACCACGCTCAACAAGCTCCGCGTCGGTGGAGCTATCGCTTACGAAACCATCACCTCCGTTTAATCTCACACACCCATGACTATTCCAATCGCACCTTACACAATTGGGTCTCCAAAAGCCCCTAAAGTCGGAACTCAGTTTGAAATCCGCTATATCAACTACACGTCGCCAACCGCCGTAGCCGACTGCCACCTCCTCGACGCTCAGGACGTGGAAATCATGCCTGTGGGCCTTGTGCCTGCGACGGCAGAGCAATGTGCCGCGTGGACTGATGACGCGACGTTTGCCGGCGTGCTCGCCGTCAATGCGGGGTTTGCTCTTGTAACGAAATAATTTAGTGAGCCTACAACGCTCATTGTTTCTTGGGGTGCTTGCGCTTGGGTTAGTGCTAACCCTTGCGTCCGGTAGCCTTTAACATGGATGCAATTGAAATCCTTGTTAAAGGTTGGCCTATTTTTCTGGGTATGATTACGCTAATAATTGTACTAAGCAAACTAGATTTACGGGTGTCAGTTTTAGAGGAGAAGGCCAAGAGTCTATTTGATTTGTTTAATAAAAAGTAGACTAATTTAGTCTGAATTTGGATTCTTAACAGTTGACTTCTTAATTTACAGATTAACCATTTCTCGGATGCCTACAATTCAAGCTCTAAACAACCTCTATAACGCCAGCCGTCGTGCTGGCCTAACCGCCGACGAGCATGATTTGCTCAAGAAGTGCGCGGAACAGATTCTAGCCGAAATTCAGCCAAAAGAACCAAAAGACGACAAAGTGGTCGAGTTCGCGGATAAAGTGTCTTAAAACGCAAGGAATGGGTGTTTAATGGGCCTCCTAATAGATAGCGAAATAGTCATTAACCCCATAATCGGGCAATAAAGCATAAAATACGATCACTTATGGACCTTTCAACATTACTGGCTGGTCCGTTAGGTGGCGTCTTAGGACTTGGGGGGGCCATTTTCCAGAAATGGCTCTCCATGAAAGAGGCGAAGGATAATCACGCGATGAAGATGGAGGAGCTTAAAGTTGTGTCTCAAATTGACCTACAGAAAGCAGACATCAATCTACGCCAGACAACGGAAGAAACGAATGGAGTTCTATTTGGAAAGGCTATTGATGCTCAGGCTGCTCTTCGTCCAAGTTCTAGCATTGTAACGGACATCATTTCGTTGTTTCGTCCCGGCCTCACCTTGGCTCTTTGGGTTAGCTCCACTGTGCTATCAGTTTGCTATCGCAATGAACAGCCAGAACTAATGAACTTCATTATTACGTCTACATTTGGGATGTTCTCTATTTCCGTGGGATATTGGTTTGGAGTGAGGACGGAATACAAAATGGCAATTAGGAATGTAAAATGAACTATTCCAGAAATTCTTTTAGCGACATTCTTGCCGTAGTTAGCGCATCATCTTCCATTGCCGCTTGGCAGGAACAGCTAGATTGGGCATTGCGAATCATTGCCTCACTGCTGGCCGTTACCGCTGGTATCTACTCAATCATTGCGCGCTATCGCAACAATAAGAATGAACCCTCGTAATCTTCCGTGTAATAAGCCCCGACGAGATGTTCATGGCGGTAAGAAGTCGGTTGTTCGCGCTTGTCAGGATGGTAAGTCAAAAGTAGTTCGTTTTGGTGATGCCAATATGACTATTAAAAAGTCTTCTGCCGCTCATAAGGCGTCCTACTGCGCTAGGTCTGGTGGTATCAAGGGCACAGACAATAAGCTATCCGCCAACTATTGGAGCAGGCGCGCATGGGGATGTTAAAATTAAGCCATGAGCAAACCTAACGAGAAGTACAAGTCTAAGAAGCAAATGATGAAGCACGAACGCAACGAAGGCAAGCGTGAGCGTGAGATGGAATATGGCAAGGGCGGTAAGATGTCTGGAAATGGCTGCACCAACCGCAAGTCCTGCAAGTAATGCCACTCACTAAAAAGGGTAAGGCAATCTTTGCCGCCATGAAGTCTGAGTATGGCCCAAAGAAGGCCAAACAAGTCTTTTACGCGGCAGAGAACAAGGGCACCATTAAAGGTGTTCATTACGCACGCAAAACTGTTCGCTAAGGGTGGTAGAATGACGCGATGCCAAGATATGCCTCATTCGGTCGGCTTGATAGTCAGCTAATTGACGATGGAGACACGGCTTTTGCCAGTCTCAATCAACGTCTTCGTCCTGACCAGCTTAAAGCGGGTGAAGTTGCCGTAAGCCAAAATGGTCGGATGGACTTGGATGGCTCTTGGCAAACACGCAAGGGCTATCGCAACGTCTTTGCCACGATTACATCTGGAGCCGGTGCACCAGTTCTTCCTATAAATCTTCCATTCAATTTGAATGATGGTGCGGTTAATGCAATTTATGGAACCGGAATATATTCTGATCCAAACAGCCAATCTTCTGAGTATGTTGTCTTGGCGACCAATAGCTCTGCTAAATTTGTAAACACTTCTACGCTTGTTGCCACAACTATCAGCTATCCCACTGGCTATACGGTGGATTCTAGCTGCACGGTGTTACAAGCATTTGATAATCTAATCATATTCCGTGATGGTCAAGTTGCATTTGTGTGGCACGGTTTTATTCCGACAACTGTTTCAATAGTTCGTCAGTCGAACGAAGTTGTCATCACCCTTGCAAGCAATCACAACATCCAGAAAAGCGACACAATTGTTGTTTCTGGAATTACTGGTTACACGGGAACTAATCCTAATGGTACGTTTGTAGTTAGCAGTGTTACTGACACTGAGATTCATTACACTAATACGGGTAGCAACGAGAGCGGATGGGTAGTTTCATCGGCTACTATAAATAATTCATTTGAACTTGTTAATCGTGGTGTTTACACTCAACCGCTGGTTTATGACACAGCAGGAAACACTGCTATTTCTAATGGCATTGTTACAGTGACGGAATCTGGACATTTAATTGAGTCCGGAGACTTGGTGATGTTGAGCAATGGTGGAGATACCGATCTAAATCCACTTACAGAATATAGAGTTTACGAGGTTACGGCTACCACATTTCTATTTAAGGCAGATGCTAAAGACATTGCTGGTGCGACTATTTCTGTTGGTAAACGTCAGTCAATTGGTCTTGGATTTACGCATATGCCAGCCCCGCCTTGGGCAATCCATCACCAGCGTCGCTTGTGGATGCCATTTAATTACACAATGGCGGGAACATCTTCAAGTCCAATTATTACGTCTAGAAATGTTAAGGATGAGCTTATTGCTTCAGATATCCTAGACGGTCAAACCTACGACCAGATTCTAAATCAGTTCAAAATTGCATCTGGTGGTGCAGATTATATTGTTGGATTACAGCCATTTGCAGAGGACTCTCTAGTTGTTTTTGCTCGTAATTCCATTCATTTGATTCGTGGCGTTGGTGCAGATTTGGGAAATAGTTCTGTACAGGAAATCACCCGTGAAGTTGGGGCTGTTGCTCGCAAGTCAATTGTTCAGGTTGGAAATCAGATTTTCTTCCTATCTGACAATGGAGTTTATGCCGTAGATTTCGATCAACTTTACAATTTGCGTGGTGCAACCGTTCCATTGTCAGAGGCTATTAATCCAATAATGTCTCGGATAAATAAATTGTATGCTGCCAATTGCGTTGGTATCTATCACAATAATCGTTACTATCTAGCTGTTCCATTAGATAGTTCTACGGTGAATAATACTATTTTAGTCTATAATTTCCTTAATAAAGGATGGGAGTCTATTGACACAATTAATAGTGATAAGTGGAATATTATTGGGTTTGTTAGGTCTGGAGCTGGTTCAACCAATCGACTTCACGTTATTAGCAAGGATGGCGGCATTCACATGATTGACGAGGTTGTTAATAATGGACAAAATGACTATCAAGACTATCTTTGTCTTGGGATTGGTACATCTCCCGCATATCAGAACATAAACTCAATTTTGACTACTCGCCAATACACCTACTCAACAATGGATAGGAAGAGATTCAACAGTTATGAACTTCATGTTGAAAGTGCCACGAACGTGCAGTCTGATGCTCTTCTATCGCTAGAGATTGAAAATCCAGATTCAATCGTTGATTTAAGTGATATTTCTAGCATTTATGGTAGTAGTTTGGCATCTGGAGAAGACTTGTCTCTGCGTGGAAGACTAGGCAATAAACGAGGATATGGTGGTCAATTAACCATTACACCTACATCTGGAAGACCAAAAATTCGATCTATCAAGATTTCTAGTGCGTTGCAAAATGGTGGGACTATCTCTGCTGAATAATGTCAGACATCACTAAAGGTTATACGTTTAGCGATTCTAAGGCAGATTGGGCCTCTGAGAAGGATACGGCTTTGCGTCTCAACAAGATGGTTGATGATGCCAAGGTTAATCTTGTCGCTGGAACCAACGTCACTATTAGCCGTGGGTCTAATGGAATCACCATTAACTCTACTGGTAGTGGCGGTGGTGGAGATGTAGTTGGACCTTCATCTTCCGTTAATGACAAAGTTGTATTCTTTAACGGAACAACCGGAAAGCTAATTAAAGATAGTGGTTTATCACTTAGCGGCAGCAATACTGGCGATCAGACAATCTCTCTAACGGGCGACGTGACGGGTAGTGGAAATGGATCGTTTGTAACATCCATTGCAGCAGGAGTTATAGTAAACGCCGATATTAACGCAAGTGCGGCCATTGTGGACACTAAACTTGCAACGATTTCAACAGCCTCAAAGGTTTCCAATAGTGCAACCACGGCAACATCGGCAAATACTGCCTCTGCGATTGTCGCTCGCGATGCATCTGGAAACTTCTCTGCCGGGACAATTACGGCAAATCTCACTGGCAATGTTAGCGGCTCATCTGGCTCAACGACGGGCAATGCGGCAACTGTAACTACTAATGCAAATTTAACCGGAGATGTTACTAGCGTTGGAAACGCCACAACTATTGCATCTGGTGTTGTAAGCAATGCAAAACTAGCAGATGTAGCGACATCAACATTTAAGGGTCGTACAACCGCAGGAACTGGCTCTCCAGAGGACTTAACATCCACTCAAGCTACTGCACTCCTTAATGCTTTTAGTTCTACGCTAAAAGGACTTGCTCCAGCATCTGGTGGTGGAGCAAGCAATTTTCTTAGGGCAGATGGAACTTGGACTACTCCTACTGGTGGTGGAACCGTAACGAGTGTTTCCGGCACTGGAACAGTTAATGGAATTTCGCTTACCGGAACCGTTACTTCTACTGGAAGCTTAACGCTGGGAGGAACACTTAGTGGGGTTAGTTTAGCTTCTCAGGTTACAGGCAATTTGCCTGTAACAAACTTAAACTCGGGAACATCTGCTAGTGCATCAACATTTTGGCGTGGAGATGGAACTTGGGCCACACCCACTGGTGGTTCTGGTACTGTTACATCGGTTTCGGTTACTACCGCAAACGGTGTTTCTGGAACCGTAGCCAATGCAACCACAACCCCAGCAATCACTCTTTCACTTGGGGACATTAGTGCTGCAACATCAAAGCCTAGTGCCACTGGGTCTTCTCTTCGCAGTTTTGCTGCGCGTGAAGGAGACGTATTTAATGTTAAGGATTTTGGTGCAGTCGGAAACAATTCAACTGATGATTATGCAGCATTTTTAGCCGCAATCACTGCTCAACAAGCTGCAACTCTTGGTGCTGTTGTTTATGTTCCTAGCGGGATATATATATTAAATACAAGATTGGTTATCTCAAATTCTAGACCATTGGTTATTATTGGCGATGGTCAATCTTCTCGTATCTCTGCGGCAGGGGCTAACGGCTTTTTGAAGGCTACATCAAGCGCAAGCTTTGCAAATCATGAGTTTCGGGATTTGCGTATCAGTTGCAGTGTAGCCAACTCTACGGCCATAGAGACCATTGGATCGCCCACCACGTCAAGCCACGAGCAGAAGCAGCTTTATGTGCACAATGTGGTGTTTGATTATGGCACCGTTGCTTCATGGGCAAAGTGCTTGCTGGTGACAGCCGCCAACAATGGTGTTATTAGTGACTGCGTATTTCGCGGAACGACCTCGGGCAGTAATGGAACCGGAAAAGGGATTGAACTTTTTGGATTTACGGTAAACCTAGCCATCACAAACTGTTCATTCTTTGCATGGGAATATGGCATCTACTGTCCGAGTTATCAGGAAGGTCTTTTTGTGACAGGTTGCTTTATAATCCAAGTTAAATTTGGGGTATATTATGCATCTAATGATGCATCTATTTTGACGGCTGGTTCTTTTGTGACTGGTTCGTGGTATCAGATCGAGACATCTGGAACCACAAATTTCACGTTAATTGGTGCGGCAAATAACTCGGTGGGCACGGTCTTTCAGGCCACAGGTCCCGGATCAAACACAGGCACGGCAAGTGGGCTGCGTAGCACTCAGCTCATCATGAATTCAACGCACATCGACGCCCGTGGCAGCGGCAGTGCAGCGTTGTGGGCCTCCAACGCAGCAAATGTTCTCGTCTCTGGGTGCTACTTTATTTGCGACGGTGGCACATACACTGTCTATTTGGAGCGTTGCTTTGAGTCGGCCTTTACAGGAAATATGATTTATGGCGCAACGACTTATGGCATCTACCTCGCCAACGGCCCAAGCAGTTTAAGCTGCATTGCAGTCTCAATCTACGGGAATGCATTTCGTGGGCCAACGACCGACATCTACGCAGATACAAATGCTGTTATGATTCGCGCACAGGGTAATGTTAAAGCTCCAAGCAGCAATACATCAATGACCGTTACATACATTTCATCCGGTGGGCGTACGGCGGATAATGACATTCAGACAACTTAATTATCTCAAAATGCCTCGCAATCTGTGATACAATAAACCATGCCAATCCTATTAAAAGGTTACACCTTCACCGCCGCTGAACAAGTTACGTCTACCAAGCTGGGCAATCTTGTTGACAGCTCAACCTTCACCTCTGGTGCCGTTGACGGGGTTACAACCGATCTTTCATCGGGAGCAATCATTGTAAAAAACGGAGGAATTACACCCACTAAACTATCGACAGGCTATCCAAATTGGGATAGTTCTAGCAATTTGACCGTGGGTGGAACGCTAACGGCTACGGGAGCCATTAGCACATCAAGCAATCTCGCCGTAACGGGCACTTTATCCACTACCGGAACGTCCACGTTTGTTGGAAACGCTACGTTTACCAATCAAATCATACGTTCTGGCACAGCATCTAGTCGTACCGTTGAATTAAAAACTGGGTCTGTTTCTCCTAACGCTATTAGCTTTGGGTTTAATAGCGGAGACCTTCTTGTTACTATTGACGGCTCTGAGTTTAAGGTTACGATGACACCAGTTTGAACCCTATTAAGCAAGCTAAAGACTATTACCAATCTAAGGGATGGGATTTTGAGCAGGATTTGGGGTTCTATCTATGCCAAGGGTATGTTTTCAGCACTCCAGATAGGCTTCTTTTAGCAAAGCCAGTGAGGAAGGACGTTGGGGAGTCGGATTGGCATCCAGAACACCCCGACTGTTGGTATGTGCATTACGCCGCTGGTAAGGACGCTTTAAGCTGGTTTGTCAGCAAAGCACCCTACTACTTGCCATTCTTAGGATGGATGCGTAATAAAGGCTGCAATGATAGGTTTAGGGCCTATCCAACGAGTCTGCTCTGTGCTAAACTAAGCATCAAAGAATATGGCATCCGTTAAAACTCCAACTCCACCACCCGCACCGACCCCGATTAGCGCGGCGGATGAATATCGTAAGACGGCTGATATGATGTCTGATCCGGCGTTGCAGCAGAAGATGCTGGACGTTGAGAAGCAGCTTCGGCCTCAATATGCTGCGCTCAATCTAGCTGACCTGCAGACCTATCAGGGCGGATTGCTAGGCTTGCAGGAGGCGACCACCCGTCAATCTGCTGCATTGGAGCGTGAGACGCTTGCTGCTCAACGTCAGGCAGACATTGGTGACGTGGAGAAGTATGGCGGGCGTGCAACGGCTGCAATGCGTGCTGCTGACCCCTATTCTACGCGCATGGCTGAGTTGAGCCAACAAGCGGCGGAAACTGCCTATGCGGCTTCTGGTCGAGTTACGCCTGAGCAAATGCGTGGGGCGCAACAGGCGGCACGAGAGGGCGGGCTTGCGCGTGGTCGCGTAGGCGATCAATCTACCATTGCTTCTGAGATTTTGGGGCGTGAGGACATCCTTGCTCGGCGTCGTGCGGAGGCTGCACAGGCTGGTCAGATGGCTTTTGGCATGAATCGGTCTATTAGTGCAGACCCATTCCAAGCCATTCTTGGGCGTCAATCTGGTGCCCTAGGCTATGGTGCTCAACAGATGGGTATGGCCCAGCAATTGGGTTCTCAGGCCATTGGGCCGCGTGCTGTGGACTACAACGCGGGATTGAACTTGGCTATGCAGAATCAAAAGAATCTTGGAAGCTATAATACGGCTATTTATGGTTCTCAGGCACAGGTTGCCGGGGCTAATGCTCAGGCTCAAGGAGCAATGATTGGCGGTTTGCTTGGTGGTCTTGGTTCTGCTGCTGGTGGCGGGTTTACCAGTGGATTCTTTGGAAAAGGTTTAGGTTAATATAAACTACTATGGCTATTGCAACTGGCAGTCAAATTAGACCTGAACTATCGGCTGTTGATTACACGCCGTTCTTGCAAGCGTCTGGACAAGCTGCTCAGATGCAAGTAGCCGGAACTCAAGCAATCGCCAAGGGGCTTGAGGAAGTGATGAATAAAGTCGGTAAAGCCGTTAATGAACGCAAGGCACAGAACGAAGGCGTTGCGCTTATCAAAACTCTTTACCCAGATATTGATGACAAGACGGCTCGTTTCGGACTAAAAGCGGCTGGTGGAGCACCGGCATTTATCAAGCTTAAAACTGATTTTGACCAATATAAGAAGATCACTACTGACCGGAGTAAGTCTGCTGAGTATGGTCAAAAGCTCTTGGAAAACAAAGGAGCTGCTCCATCTGGAGAATATACCAATGAGCAAGTTATTGGTGGCACAAATATCTATCTTGATTTCTTGAAGTCTCAGGGTAGCCTTTCAAAAATGGGGGCAGAAACTGTAAACATTACTGAACGATCTAATGCCCTCAAAGCCGAAACTGCTGCAAAAATTAAAGATGAAACAATCATTTCTGCTCTTATAAAGGAATTTACAGCAGATGAAGGAATTCCTTCTGGTCTGCGCAATCCAAATAGGCCAAAGGTTGATCCACAAAGTTTACTTATTAATGCTGCTCAACGGGGTATTAGCACCGATGGACTTGGCAAAGTTTCTCAACTTGCAGGCGCACTTACACGCACCCGTGAAGCTGGATTTGATAATCCAGAAGATGCGGCTTCCTCTATTAAAGAAAATACTCTTCCAGTTGGTTATGTAGTGATTCCAGAGCAAGATAAGAAAACTGGCAAATGGTTTGCCAATCCAACGCAGGGTGCTGCACTTAAAAGTCTTTCGTCTGATTATACATTGGTTCGCGATCCAAAAACGGGAATTTCAACAGCCAAAGCAATTCCCGGTAGTTCGGCAGACATTAAACTTGATGATAAGGTAAAGAAAGAAAAAGAATCAACGGAGACATATAATTATCATATATCCTCAGACCGAGATAATGTTCTTCGTGCATTGTGGTTGTTAAATCATGGAGCGAATACGGGAACCCTTGCATTGACCGGAATGATTGGGCCACTATCTGGTACAAGAACACAACAATATGTAAGGCTTGTTGATTCAGTTAGGAATGCAGTTGGAATTAATTCTTTGATGGAACTTAAACGTTCATCACCAACCGGAGGTGGTCCACTCGGAACGACCTCTGATAAAGATTTTTCCGCTGTTATCAATTCTTCTGCTCCTTATTATGCAACCGATAAAGAAGAGAATGTTCGTGATGGACTATTAAAGACTCTATCACTTTATAACAATCTTGCATCAAAAGAAGGTGGTATTGGTCGCCTTGAATATAATGATTACGAAAAGCAAATAATGCAAAGTAATTTAAAGAAAAAGCAGATTTCTGGAGAAATTCCAGCATCATCTTCTACGGATTTTTTTAATATGTATTATAACGGAAATAAAAAATAATGGCACCCACAGACCAAGAAATTAGCGACAACGTATCTAAGCTTTCCAAATCTGGGGCACCAGATGAGGTTATTTCTAAATATGTGGATATGGCGCGTTCTGAGCAAACAGCTAATGTTGGTCGTAAAGGATTTTCACCAGAACAACTTACTAGTTTTATTACTGGAAGTAGTAGTATTTCAAATGATAAACAACAAAGTGGCAATGTTTCAACAACTACTGGTTTAACTGAAGATCAATATGGTCGTCGTCAACAGACTGCAGAAGCATCGTTGCAGGCACTAGAACGTGATTTTGGAGATGTTTCTGGTTCTCTTATTGAAGTTGGTGTTCCAATTGCTGTAACCGTAGCCACTGGAGGAATGGGACTTCCCGCTGCAATTGCGTTAAGAGCGGCATCTGGTGCTCTGGGAACCGCTGGTCGTCGATTCCTTCAAGGAGAAGAAGTATTTTCCAGCAGGGGCATTGGTCAAATTGTTGAGAGCAGTGTGCTTGCTGGTGCTCCAATTCCTGCGTTTGGAAGAGGAATTAAAGAAGTTTCCAAAGCGGGTTTAACTCTTGGTGGAATATCTACTGGAGCATCTGTTTCTGGACAACTAACTGAGCGTTCCCTTAGAACTGAAAAAGAGCAAAAATCAATTGATGATCGTCTTGCATCTATTGAAAGCAGTGAGGGTGCGGTTATTGCTTCAAATGCTCTTAAATCAGGATTTACTGGATTTGGATTTGGTGTTGGACTTCATGCTCTTTCTTCTGCATTTGGAAAGCTAGCATCTAATCGTTCAGAAATAGATGCATCGCGTCGTTATTTTGAAGAAGCTGGAGTCAATCCTACATTTGGAATGCTAATTCCAGAACGTGCCGGACTTGAGAAAGAAGTTGCAAAGAGTCGCCCGGAACTTGCCGCTCGCATTGATTCTGCACCAAGTTCTGTTTTCAAGTCTTTCTGGACTAGGCTTGGTGATGTTCCCGATAATGCATCAATGCGTGATCGTTTCGCAAAGATTGTTCCACTTGTTGATGATGCGGAAAATCTTGTAATGGAAGCACGTTCGCGAACAAAACAGTCGCTGGATTCACTAAATCAGCTAAAGGGTAGTGACGTTATTGATCCTATTGTTCTTCAAAAAGCAGAGGCAGATCATGCCGCAAAAATGCTTGAGGAACTATCTATTGGTGCATCTGCTGATGGAAAGATTGCAAAGTTAATGGGTGATTCTGTTGGCCCTACTGAACACGCAAATATTGTAACCAATCTCCTTAATAGTTTAAATAAAAATGTTAGTGAAATAACAGGAATTTTATACAAGAAAACTGGTCTATCTACAGATACGGCGGTTATTCCAAGAGATAGGATTGTTTCTGTTGCCGAAAAACAACTAGGTAAGATCGGGGCAATTGATACTGCTTATGGCAAATCCATTATGGATGCGGTTCGCGGTGAGTCTGCCGAGCTTACTCCTGCTCAAAAACAGATTTCTGCAATGTTTGGCGATGTTCAGGATTCCGTTTCTTGGTCGCAATATCAAGAGCTTAGATACAAAATGTCGTCTCGTTTTGGGAATATCAACCCCGGTCAACTTGATGCCGCAGAGGCTGCGGCAAGCAAAGTCTATCGCGCAATTGGCGATGAATTGATGAGTCACTTTGAAAAGACACCAAGTCTTAAGTCTGCTGCTGCTCCACTGCGTACCGCAATGGATTTCTATAGAGATATTTCTCACATTAGAGACAGCAATATTGGACGTGAATTATTTAATATCCCAATATTTGTTGATCCATCTAGTCCACAGTTTAGGATTTCTGGTGTAAAAGCATCGTCACTTGATTCAATTGCTGAATCACTTCGCAATGGCGATACAGATACACTTAACAATCTTTATGCGATGGTTTCGCGTGTATCAAAGTATTCTCCAGAAGTTGGACAGTCGCTCGTAGGTGCTGTTCATGCTTCGATGCGTGATAACTTCCTTCGCAAGAATATTGGAAATCCAGTTGGGGTCATTGATGATTTGTTGTATACGGCAAGAACTGCCGATATGATTCCATTTGTTGAATCGCTTGGATTTGGAAATATTGGACGTATTAAACAAATGAAAGAGGGTTTTAAACCCTATAAATCTTCTGAAATTACCAGCGATGTAATTGATTCTGTTTTGACCAATCCAGATGTTCCAAATGCTATTCCTCGTGCAATATTTGATTCTCGCGTAAAACAGGCGGCTCTTCTTGATGCGATTAATGATAAAGCTGGTGCGCGAAAGAAACTATCTGAAGCAGTTTCTGTTGCTGATAAAGCAAAATTAGATGAAGCTGATGCTGTAAAATTGTTTGATAAATACAGCAGCGATGACTTGATTGGTGCGTTTTCTGGACTTGGCAAGTATACTATGACGGCAGAAGCTGGTATTACTGGTCGTGGAACAATTAGTCATTTGCTTCAACAGATGCCGCAGGAGGTTGCATCTAAAGCAATGGATCATCTTAGAAAAAATGATTCAAATCTTGCGGACATGGTATCTAGAAAAATTTGGTCAGATGAAATGAAATCCGCTGTTCGTACTGAACGTTATATTCCCGGTGAGTCTAGTTCTTTTGATTTGGCTACATTTGGTCGCATTTTTAATCCAAAATCCCCAAGTGATGTTCAGCGGTTCAAATGGTTGAGTACTGTTGCTGGTTCAGCAATGACCGACGACATGAAGAAGTTTCTTGGTTCTGTAGCTAAAGTTGAAGATAGTCTTCGTAAGGGTGGTTATGTCGGAGAGGCTAATGTTGAAAAACTATCTACTGCCGCAAACATAATTGGTGCATCCGGTGTTCCACTCGGCAATCTTGGACCGCTTGGTTTAACTGCATTGACTCGTCGTGTAGCTCGTGCGGCACGCGGTGGTTATTATGATTTCTTGGTTTATGTTGCTACAGACAACAATTTTGCCAGAAAAATTGCAGCATCTAACGATATTGTTAATGCTTTAAAACAAGAGCCAATGCAAAGAGCCTATCTCTATTATTCCAATGGAACGTTGATGAAAGATTTGGCAAAGCTTTCACAAGAAGAAAGTCGAGGAAGTCGTTAGTTTAATTTAGGCTCGCTCAACTAGAGCGTCCCAATGTTCCGAAAATTGACGGGTTACGAAGAACCTAGCCCCGTCAAGAGCATTGCTGTAAAACTCGCAGCAATGGACAACCTCTTGCGTGTCTGGACGTGGAGCAAGGCAGAGAACCGTAAACCTAGCCCTATTCACTTCCGTTTCTCTCAGTGATCCGTCTGGCATGATTTGATGCACAAACTTGACGACTCCGCTTAGTCTCCACAGCTCATTTTCTTGTGATGTCATATCACTTACCCTTGTTTTCTGATTTTAGTTTCCACTTTTTGCCGAATTTTCCAACTGAAAGTGTGCCGCTCCATTCGTCAAGCAATTTGTCATTAAGCATTTTGCGAATAGTACGAGTTGCTGCGCCATCTGACATTTTATAGTGAGACATTAACTCGCTCTTTGTGAACCAGCCAAATCCCGTTGGCTCAGGGATTCGTTTGATAATCCTATCCATTTCAGCCCAAGGATTCATGTTAGTATTCGGCTATATTTGTTGGTGCGTAGAACTTTCCATTAACTCCCCTAGTTTGAAATATGGCGTATGTGCCATCTTCGTGGAGCCAGCCATAAGCCCATCCGTGAGACCAACGTAGCTTTCCGGTCTTTCTGTTGACGTAGGACGGGTTGAGGTCGCATAGGCAACCAATGCTACGAGCCTCCTTCTGCTTGATTCCCGGCGTCTGGAAGCTCTCGATGGAGTGGATGTGTCCAAAGACCACGTTGCCATAGACACGAGCGTGGGCTGCACAGGCTGACATCCCAGAGTGGAAGCCATGCACTACGTTAAGCTCGCCAAGCTGGTAAACGCCATCTCTGGCGTCATAGTCGATTAGCTTGGCTTTATGTTTGGCGGCAAGTGCCTTGATGTCTGCAACCATGCGCTCGCCCAAATCGCCCTTAACAGCATCCCTACTGTCTCGTAGGTCGTATGCGCGGATGTCGTGATTTCCGAGCATAAGGACATTCTCTGAGGTGCGCCCAAAGAAGTCGTTGGCGAAGTCCTTTCCGGCCTCAAAGTCGTCCTGCATGGACACTGCGCGTTCGTCTTCACTTGCTCCTGTGCGTATGGCTGAGAAGTCCCAGAGGTCGCCAGCAATGATGCGGATTTCTGGCCTAAATTTCTTAGTGAATGCAATGGCTGCGTTGCACGCTGTTTTGTCTTTAAGGTTGCCGTGGATGTCACTGACTATGACGAACTTTTTCATTGGCTAACCTTTCGTTACGGACGTTTCTTTGCTTGGCAGTAATTTCGGAGTGGCAAGTCGTGCAAATGGCTCGAAAACCGTTGATTTCCACAAATAGACGAGTAATGAAGTCGTCCCACGTTGTGAATCCCTTGGTGGGATCAACGACAGGGATGATGTGGTCAATGTGTATGTCCGTGTTGCCGAAAGTTTTGGCACATGAGGCACATCTGTATGTGTTCCTAGCAATGCGCGCAGCGGCTTTTGCGTCGTTCTTTGGTGCCCATCTTCCACTGGCGCGGCGCAATGCGGAGACGATGAAACCACGCTTTCTTGCCGCAGTCCACCGTCCCCCGCAATGTAGCTTTGCTGGAGCATTAGATGCCATCACGGATTCCTAATGTTGCAAAGAACAATGCCACTTCTTTTGTAGCAGCATTTGTTGATCCAGACCATCCAGACATTCCATTGGAATGCTTCCATTGCCAGCAGAACCCATCTCCAAATGGCCATAGAGCCAGCTTAAAACCGTTTTTACTAGCCCACTCGCATCTTTCTTTAATTGCATCAATAGTTTGTTTATTTGTCATTTAATACATCCAATAATGGCTTTATTTGCAACGAAAAGAAGCACTTGGTTTATATGTTTGCATCGTGTTCTTTCAGGATTTCCATATTCTACAACACTCTTGCGTTCACGGTAGAGGGGTTTGCAGCGCACAACGAAGTCTCTGCAACTGCATTCCCCGTTCTGGTCCTTGAACTCAACATTATAAAACGCGCCCTCTTCCTTGTTTGAGGATTCAACGTGGAATCTAAGTCCACCCGCGTTGGTTACCACGGTTAAGCCTCCACACGTTCGGCTTTAATCCGTACAGATCGGGCCTCTACGAATTTGGCGTAGCGTTCAATGGCTTTGAATTGGTCAACAGGGTCTTGGCTTCCGCCAATGTCCTGCACGAAATCTTCCATCAAGGATTCTTCAAGCTCTTCAAGTTTACGATTTGGTTTCATTTGATTTTATGTGGTGTTGTTTAGTAACAAAATAGGCATCACCCCACGAAACAATTCTTTCGCAGAAGGCAGGGTTTGCTCGCTCACAACGATGGTCGTGACCATCGCTAGATACGTCCCTGCGGGATGATGAAAGTGGTGCGAGGGAGTAGGGGTTGCCTACATCTTCGTATGAATGCACGAAATCCTCAATTGGACGATCCCCCGCTTAAACCCGCCTGCGCCTAGAAGCATTTCTGCTTACTCGGGTGAACCCGCATTCAGCACAGGAGGGAAGTGAATAGGGTGGCTTAGTCTGCGCTCCAGTTTATCAACTGTTGCATGACCGCTTTCCATCCTTGATGGATGGCGCCCTAAATTATGAATGAACGATTGACTCAAACGATGTGATGGGACGATTGAACATCATCCCGACTCTATCCTGTCCCTCTCCTCGCCCCTTGGCTTGGATTGCATTTACAAAGATACGCCTAACTGCTCCGTCGTTTAGGTCTTGGGTACTACCATCGGGCGTATTTGTAGGTGCGTCAAGGAAAATAACGCGGTCTGCGTCTTGCTCGATGTTTCCTGACTCGCGCAAGTCGGACAGCATAGGCTCACGATTTTCCCGTTCCACACTGCGACTAATCTGGGCAAGTAGGACAATGGGGATGCCGCACTCAATTGCTGCATCCTTAATGGCCATAGTCATACGCCCAATCGCCACGTCTCGGGTTTCCCCTCTGTCCTGCTGTGGGTCGTAGCGTTGCAAGTAGTCGATGACAATGCCCTTAATTGGCTTAATCTGATGGAATGCCTTAATGCGAGCCGTAAGCTGCGCCAACGTCCTGTCTCTATCATAAATGTGAATCCTCTTATTTGCCTGCACTTCCTTGACGGACTCAATGAACGTAGCGGAGTCTGCCGAAATTAGCTCGTTGCGACGAAACTCACGCCAACTACTACCGCTAAGGCTCTGGGCAAAGAGCTGGGGAAGGCCACAGACTGGCATTTCCCTTGAGAATAGCAGCACATCCCCTGCTTTCTGGCTCCAATGCCATGCAATCTGCCTTCCTGCGCTAGATTTGCCTCTGCCGGGACGGGCCGCAAGGACGATTAGTTCCCCCGGTTGCGCTGGGCCAAAGCGTTTATTCCAGTCCGGCCAAGGCCAAGGCAAGCCGCGATCCACTTCTGTGTCTTCTCCCGCAAGAATACGCTGGCAAAGGTCAAAAACATCAGTAGCAGCCGACGATAGCGTTTCTTGTTTCTGGCTCGCATGACGGATGGATAGGATACGGGAAGTTGCTGCCACGAAGTCTTCCACGTTGCCCTTGTAGCCGTAAGCGCATTCCCGCACTTCGTTGGCGCATTTGATGAGTTCCCGCAACACGTAGGTTTCCCGCACTTGCTCAAGCCAGTGGGAAAAACCAGCCGTAGTGGGGATACTACCGGAAACACTGACGATGTGGTCAACACCGATTGAGTCAAGTTTGTCGATTTTGCGGAGTTCATCTATTACAATTGCTGTTTCTATTGGTCTGCCGTGATTGTGGTTCCAAATGATTGCACGCCAAAGCTTGGCGTTCTTTGGTTCGTAAAAGCACGCTTCTGTAATCTTTGAGTCAAGTGCGGTGACAAGTGCTGCCGCTCCGTCTAGCAAGACACAGCTAATGACGTTGCGCTCGGCTTCATCTGAGTGTGGCAAATCGCGTTCAATCATACGACCTCCTTCGTGCGAGGATCGTAGTTATTCTGCAATCGCCATAGCGTCAGGCAGGCAAGAAAGCCCTCCCATTGCTTTGCAAGCTCGGCGGAATCATACTTAACAACGTCAACACGGCCAATCTCGGTGGTGGAGATGTAGAGGTTGATTCCTTCGTGATTCGGCTGGAAGTGCGGCTTATCCTTGATGCCCCAGCAAGCGTAGTGATAGGCTGCAATCTGCATACACTGTCCCTGCCTTACCTCAATCTTCTTGGTGGGCTTGGTTTTGGTGGACTTGAAGTCTAGAACGCCAGCTACATCGCCCTTAACGTAGGAAACATCCATCTGTCCAGCGTAGCCATGAGATGAGCAAGTGACTACCTTTTCGGTTTCAACAATGTTAATTCCGAGTTCTTCTAGTTTCGCCAATGCTGGATCAACGAGTTCCTTAAGCTCTACTTTATTGCCGTCAGCCAACTCAACCGTTTCGTTTTCCCATTGTTGGCATCCTAATGCGGACTCAATCGCCGCATGAATCTTCACCCCGAGGTCTGCTGCCGCTCCTGCTACCTTATTGGATTCTGCTCGGATTTCAGCGTAAAGCTTATCAGCATCCATATCCCCATAAGCAAATGGAAAAGCATATTTAAGTGCCGATTCAATTGTTATGTCTTGCTTCCAGCGATCAAGACCGGGATTCGCCATCATCTTCGTAATCCCACTGACCGATGGGAGCAAACCCATGATCCGTGCGTCCGCTACCGTCGTGTCCCGCTCGGCAACTGTCTTGCCGGGAACTCTGTGCATTGCTTGTCCGTTTTTCGTGTACCAGTGACTCATTGTGTGTTTTTGTTTTTCTGAATATACTATCGTAGTTTTCCCGATATTTCGGGCCTAAATTGCGTGGACTGTCTCCTTTGCCGTTCATGATTTTTCGTTAGCCATAAGGCTCCAACGACGCTTAATGTGTGCGTCTGCTTTTTCCGTGATGATTTCGACGTTGTTGTGCAACACGCCATCATGGCGAATCATTGATGCCAAGAACCTAAGCTCAGATATAAGGCAATCCGCTCTATTGCGTTCTTCTGTCATCTCAGCGAGACGAGAGAATAAGGAACGCCGCGATGAAGACTGTGCAGACGAAGATGAAGATTGCGACTGTGAGTTCATTTAGTTGTTTCATTTTCTATGTATTTATTGAAATAATGGGTGGATGTATTTCCACCCATTATTTATTCTATGCGATCAGAAGGGAACGTCTTCGCTGGTCACTGGCTTCGGCTCCGCTTTGTTGAAGGCTGGCTTACTGTTGCCGCCAATCACCTTGCCGTTGCCAAGGATTGCGCCCTTGGTTCCCGCTGCACGGGCTTCCTTGGTTACGCCTTGGACTACTCGGTAGTCGTTCCCGTACTTATCCTCTGGCGTCTCAAAGAGCACTACGTCAAGGTAGGTGCCTTTGGCCCCCTTGTAGAGCAATGCCTTGTCAATTTTCGTTACGTCGATTTTTACTGTAATCATGTTAGTTTGTTGATGATGATGTTCGCTTGACTCTGACTGAGCTTAGTTAGATCAGAAGCCTTGAAGTAGCTCAAGGCTTTTTCGATCATGTCCTTGTTTTTCTCTGCGTTGGTTTGAATGGCAACAAGTTGTGCCTTTGTGATTGCCGGGTCTTTTGCGGATTCGCCGTCGTCGTCCTCCTGCGTGATGGAGCAGATGGCTGCGAGTGAATAGCGGCGTAGATAGGTGACGGCAGAGCCTACGCCCTGTGCGTCCTGCTTGGTGAGTGGCGCAGATGCCATATCCTCAATAAACTCTCCGCTTTCGTGCAGGAGGCGAGTGCTTACGCAGATCGTTCCGGCACCCACTTCACCCACGGTTTGGATGATGACGATGCCGTTTTCATTCAACGCTTCCTTCACGGCTTCAATAACCGATTCAAGATTGGCATACTTGCTTTTGAAGTGAGGATTGGTCGCTTGTTTCTTAGCGTTTCCCACTGTTTTTTGAGCTGCCAGCAAAGCTGGTGCGAGTTTTGTTAATGTTTCTGATGTTTTCATGTTGTTTGTCTGGCTAAAATCCCTCTTCCAAAGCAACCGTGATAGTGCTTAATTTTGTGTGCCGTGGTCGTGGATATACCATGATCCTTGGCGGCTTGAATGAGTGTCTTTCCGCGCTGAAGTTCGCTACGAACCTTAATCACTACCTCGTCACTCACCCTTGGTTTATATGCGTAATCTTTTTCCGGCTTTATTTTAGTTTGAACCGATAGGTCAATCTTCTTGAGATGTTTGTTGAACATAAACCTCACCGACTCCATTGTGGCAGTTATATCAATCATGTTTCAATAGAATCTCCTTAGCGGTTTCGACTGCTAATTCCTGCTCCGAGCAAGTCGGGGCTGGAAAGCGAGCAAGTAATTCTTTGATGCAATCCAACGCTTCTTTAATATCTGTTTTCATCGTGTTCATCATTCAGTTTTGTTTTACTTCTTCAATGTTTTTCTCGGTGTTTCTCAAAATAAATCCGAGAACGGCTCGGATTGTCCTGAGTTCTCTGGCGGTGAGTTCGCCGCAAATTAGCGACAGTTGCGCGTTGCTTGCGCCAGAAAGCTTCTCGGCCCGTGCGTGCGCTACGTCTGGCTGACAGGTGGGCGTGGTTTCTTCCGTGCTCATTTCGCGCCCTCCGTTGCGGCGAGAGCTGCGTCTGCTTTATCCATCGCCTGCTTCCACTCTTCTTCTCGCGTGTAAAGCGGAGCACCGTTCTGCTCGTCTCTCAAATTCTCCAACGCCTCCCGCAGCACGCGCACCTTCTCGCGCTCGGTGGCGAGTTCGGCGCGGAGCTGCCGCACCTCAAATGCCGTTGGCTCGTCGCACGCCTCACAGGCTTTTTGTGCGGCGCGGAGGGTGGCGTTCTCGGCGCGAAGTTCGCGCTCGACCTCGCACACCCGCTGATAAATCGCATCGGTCCGCTCTGCCTCGGCCTTTTCGCGCTCTAGTCTATGGCTCACATTACGGTCGCGCTCGGCGGTGAGGGCGGTGAGTTCGCGTTCAAGCGTCGCGCACTCGTCGCGCATTTGGTTGGCAGCGTTACCTCTGCCTGAAAGAAATGTATTTGCGTCGAAGGTTTGCGCCCAAGCGTAGTCGGTGCGAGGTGTTGGTGTGGGTGTGGGTGTGCTCATTGCGCGTCCTTCTTTCATAAAGATTGTTCCACGCCTGATGTCTCCAAGCAAGCAATCATATGCATTAAATGCTCCTCTGGCATTTTCTCTTTCACGGCCATGACGCATCAAATCATTCATTAACAGATGATTTAGATCGCGTAGATGCTTTAGCCATTTGACCAATTTTACTTGATCAATCTCGTACATTGTATCGGCGGGGTAAACCAGTTGGTCTTCCCATTTTTGTGTGTATTGGAACATATTTATTCTTTTGTTAACCAGTTGTGAAACGCGCGGCGGTGAGGGCGGTGATGAGGCACACTGGGCACGCAGCCCGCTGCTGGTCGTTGTGGTGCGTGCAGGTGTAGGTTCCGGTGAACGTGATTTCGGTGCGAGGTGTGGGTGTGGGTGTGGGTGCGCTCATTTGCGGGCTCCTTGCTGCTCAAGCTCGTTTGCAATGCGGGAAAGCTGATTGGCGATGCGGTCGCGGTTATAATTCGCATCTTCAAGCAGTCCCGTCGTAGACTCGTGCGCCTTGCGGTTCTCGGCGCTCATGCGCTTTGAGAGAGCCACAAAGGCGCTAAGAACCACGACCAAGAACGCGAGCCCAGCAGAGAAGCCCATCCAAAAGACGGCACTCATTTCGCGTCCTCCGTCATCGCCGCGTCAATGCTTGCGCGACTCACCGTCAGCCTCTCCGGTTCCCACTGCCAATCCATGCCCGATGGCGTTTCAAGCCAGTTTAGCCGCGCCCGCTCCTTGGCAAGTTCGGCTTCGGCGTGGGACGCACGGCAACTCATGTCGATGAACGCACTTGCGGCTCCGTCTGCCTTGAGTCGCTCCACCTCAGCCTCGGCGCGTTCGGCGCGGGCGTTGGCGCGGTCAATCCAAGTTTCGAATTTATTGGCGTCGTTCGTGCCGCAGATTAGGGTGAGGGCGCGCAACTGGGCGTGCAGATGGTCGCGCTCGGCCTCGGCTTTCATGGCTCGTTCTAGTTCCTTGTTCCAATGAGCAAGCGCGACGGTTTCAGCGGCCTCGGCGCGTTCGGCGCGGGCGTGGTCCGTGGTCGCCTGCTCCCAAATCGTGCCGTACGGGTCGCGGAGTTCGCAGCCGTAACTGCGATTGTCGTCTTTGATTTGTTTTTTCAACCGCTCCACCTCGGCGCGGAGTTTAGCGACCACGCAGACCGGGCAGTCAGCCCGCTGCTGGTCGTTATGGTGCGTGCAGGTGTAGGCTCCGGTGAACGTGATTTCGGTGTCGGTGCGGGGTGTGGGTTGCATCGCACTCATTACCTCCAAGAAGGCTCGGTGCGCTTCCCCTCCGTCTTCGATGCGCTGGCCCTTGTAGGTCATGCCGTCTTCGTCGAGCCGCATGATTTCTTGGCTTGCCTGTCCACAGTGAAAGGTGATGTTGTAGGTTTCGGGGATTGTGCGGGGTGTGGGTGTGTTCATTTTGCGTCCTCCTTGCCAAGCAATGCCTCAATGATTTTCTCTGCATTTTCCTGAATCGAAGGGTAGTGTAGAGTATTAAAAGAATCTCCATGCTTCTTAATAAACTTATCCCAATCTTTTTTCTGTTCAGGGGTTAAGGGAGTTTTGGCGGGTCGAGCTTCACCGGACTTGCGGATAATTTCAACAAGCTTTTCTTCCATTAGTCGAGCAGCGGAAGCGATGTGAGCCTTATCAGGATAGATTTGCTGGCGGATAGACGTGCATCCGTCCGAGATTTGTATCAACCAGAATCCATTCTTTAAACCTTCATATGCATATGGATCATTGACGGGCAGGAACTTTTTCCCGCACTTTCGATAGAGCCTCTTCTCCTCTTTCATGCCAGCAGTGAATTTTATGCGTGAGGACCCGTTTGATTCAAACTCGTAATTAAACAGGTTCTTATACCGTTCAGCTTCTCTGCGCCAATATGCTTCTAATCCAGTTGGTTTTGTATTCTGTTTCATTTTATTTGCTCCCAATGAGAGCGGTTATTTCGTTAATCTCTCTGCGAATTTCTGCCAACTCCTGTTCGTAGGAGCTTTCTTCATTAAGGCCATATTTGATTATGCCCCTGATTCTGCTTTCAATATCGTAAAGGGCAGACCACGCCGCGCTGGCGTTGACGGAACGAACGTGCTCCGCGTCGTCTTCTGGCAAGTTAAATTCTAATGTAGCCTTCATTTGACTTCGCCCTCATTAGCTACACAGAGACGGCCTACTTCTTTCGCGGCATCCGCAAACCTTTTCAATAGGTTTTCGGTGTAACCCGATTCGTGGATTCCTTCTGGCTTTTGGTAATACTTTTGTTTTATGTATAGCTCAAACGCCAAACTCGCCGCAATTGCCGCCATTCCATAAAGGTGACATTTAGCTTCGTTCTCCGTGAGGGGATTAATCTTCCCGAAATCGGGAACGATGTTGATGTCTTCTAATTTTGTATTCATATTTTTCATGTTGTTGTTCTACCTATCTGCCGCCATCATTCAGATTTCTTGGCGTGCATCAAATCTTTTCTTCAACTTTTTTTGCGGCCTTAAGTAAATCCCTCCCTTAAGGCTATTTGCGGCAATCAGTTTTCTCTCATTGGCCTTAGTTTTTAGTGGTTTTCACTTCGTGATTAAGGGATTTTTCGATCCATTGCGGATGGATGCGTTGAGTAGTCGCATAAAGTAGGCGAGTGGACGCAGAAATCCCTGCCATCAGGGATTGTTAAGCAGCGCATAAAGCAGTTTTCGCGTTCGCTTTTCCGACCTCGGGTTGCGGCTTGTGCCTCCTACCCTTGGCTGTTTCTCGTAGCCTGTCGGTGAATCACGCTTTCGCGTCACTTTGATACCCCTACGATTCAGGCTCTCGCCTGTTAGCCTCGGGGACCGCACCTTCACCCAATATCAGACCGCCATATGCGGATGCTGTGGGTTACACGCTCAGTTCCTATGAACTCCAGTCTTCGCGAGAACTAAGAAAAAGCAGAAGACCGGAGGCTGGTAGAGCAGCACGTCCGGTCTTCTTTTCGGCCAGAAATTTCCAGCCCAAATTGAACTTTTGTGGCGGCTCTACCCGCAACTAACAGGAAAGAATAATAACACGCTCAGTTATGCAAGCGGGGAAATTCCCCATTGACGGATTAAGCCGCATTCCGCTCCTTTGCGGCTCCCTATGGCCAAACCCAATCAGAGTGCCCGAAAAACGCAAGGAACAGCCCGCAAAGGGCCATCCCTAGACCTGTTTGGCAACGTAATTGAGGAGGAACGGCCATCTCCAGTGAAAACTCAGGTCATCAGGGTGTTTCCAACGGCAATTATGCCCGAAATTCCCGTCAGGCCATTCTCTGTTACCCGCATCAACCCCACGACCATCGTAATTTGGAATGAATAGTCGCTTCGCTCCTTTGGACACAAAAAATCCCCCTCCATTTACGGAGAGGGACTACGCTCTTAAGGGTTTACACGCTCAGGAGGTCAAACGCCTTGGCCTTCATGGCATCGCCAGAACCCATAAGCACGCTCTCAAACCGCACTTCCGCCCCGCTGCGACCATCCGCAACGCGAGTTGAACGCCCGTGATCAACGTACTCGGTGACGGCGTTAAAAGCGTCCCAGCGCGTCAGCCCTTGATTGCCCGCGCCAGTGAGGAATAGGCGATTAAGTTCCGCCGACTGATTCTCTGCACGGGTGGAAGACTCCACGCCCTCCCGGATGCCAAGAAGCACGTTAAACGCCGTCGCGGCCTCTGCACGGCTCATAAAAGCCGTCGCCATACGCTGCGCGGCTGCACGCTGCGTCTGCTCTTGCGCTTCGACATATCCGAGCACTTGCAACGCCGATTGCACGCCCTGCTCCACGTTTTTCGTGTGACGCACCCCAAACACGCGATTGCCACCAGAGACGGCCATCTTCCAAGTGTTCGCGCAGACCACCCGAATGTTGGTGCGGTGAAGCTCAAAACACCCGCTTCCATCGTGGCGATTAAGCCAGAGGTCATACGTCAAAACAACGTCGTCTTTTTTGACCGACCATGCAGATCGTTTGACTAGGCACCACTCGCGAGCACCGTTGCGAAGGGTTCCGGCTGCATCTACCACCGCTTGCCCGGCGTAGACGCCCTCAAGGATGCGATACATGGATTCACTTTTAAGCACGCCATAACCTTCGCCCACCACTGAAAGCGGCACCTGCACGCCCTTAGACGTGATCCCCACCAAGCCCTTTTGGTTTGGCAAGACAAGCCCGTTAAGGTGCACGGGAACCTCAAGGATGTCTCTGTGACCGACTCCCTCAGCAAAGACGCGCAAAGGGCTTAAAAGGCCAGCAAACACCGTCCCGAGGCCGTGCCAAGCGGGTGTGTTGCTGCCGTAGATAACCGTGTCGTTGATTTCGATTTCGTGACTCATATTATTACTTTGTTTTATTGTTTTATCTAACTTTGTTATTTACCCAAAAGACTCTGAAAGTACTCATAAGAAAAGGTCACATCTCCCGCGAAGGAATAGACCGCATTGTCGATGCGTCCGTCTGCCCGTTTTCCCCAGCAGTAGACAAATTTGCGGCCAGAGATGAAGAATGGCTCCTCATAAGCCGCGTCCTTGAAGAATTCGATGTAGATTTCCATGTTTTGATTTCCTGTCTGTTTCTGTGCTCCCTTGTTGGGATTGCCAAAACCATAAGCCATCCAGATTAAAAGCCAAGCTTTATTTAATAAATAAATGAAATGGTTTACAAAGTGCTGGGATTGCGCTCTTAAGGGAATTCATCTCTTAAGGGGATTCATCCCTTAAGGCGGATTCCTCTCTTAAGGCGATTGTATTGGATTAGCCTCTTAAGGGGCTTTGTCGGGATTAGCCCCTTAAGAGGGTTTCCGCCATTGGCGGCCAAGGTAGCGGCCAAAGATGGCGCAAGGGATGGCGCAAGGGATGGCGCAAGGTGCCTAGGGCCAAGGACGGGCCACGAAGGGCCAAGGAAAGGCCAAGGACGGGCGAAGGACGGGCCAAGCAAAGGCCAACGAAGGGCCAACGAAGGCCACGAAAAAGGCCACGCCATTGAAGGCGTGGCCTTGAATTGTCCGGGATTTGACTAGCTAGCTAAAGCCGAAAAAACAGCGAACAATAGGCCTAAAAGGCCAACGCAAAGAAAGGCGAGCGTGGTGATAAAATCCGATTTTTTCATATGTTTAGAATCAGGCGTGAATTCCAATGCCAATTGCAATTCCGGCAAAGTCTTTTGAACCGCAAGCATGCCGTCCTCCCGGGAGACAATTGCCGCAATTGCCGGGACAAGCAAAGACGCGATTGTAAATTGCCTTCAATTTCTCGCGAACCGTTTTCCGATATTCGCCGGAACCTTCGTTTTCTTTCGACTGGTACGCCTTCGACTTGATAAAGCTTTTATCCACCGGGACAGCATCAAATTCACCTCTGACAATTGGCAAAGCCGAAAACGCATTTGCAATCCCGGTGTTCACCCAACGCGATCCGTTAGACTTGTTTACAAGGTAGTTTGAAGGCCAAACGAAACCACCTTGATCAAGTGAGACGAATTCTGCCCACGATTTCGAATAGCCGTAAACGGACAAGTCGGGACGGCTCTTGCAAAGTTCCATAAAAAATCTAAGCGTTTCAACATTCGGAAAATCGCCATCCACGAATAAGCGAACCGTTTTCCCCTCTGGTATTAGATTCCATGCGCAAGCAATTGCTTGCGGCCTATGACGCATCAAAAGACTGTTTTGAAGTGGCCGAAAAAAAGCAGCCGGATATCGCCACGCTTTTAGCGAATAACAATACTTGGCGCATTCGCCTTTGCCGGGACAATCGGCAATCGCGAGAGAGGAAAACGCAAAGAAAGGCAATTTCCTGTTTCCGTTGGCAACTATGACGGAAAACGGAGGTTTTCCATCCATGCCGGATTCAATCCATGCCAAAAGCTTTGCGGCGTAATATGCCCACGAACCCCTTAATAGATAACCCCTTGAAACGCTTTTCAAACTCAACTTGATCGATTCAAGGTTTTCTATGTTTCTGACAATTTCTAAACATTCGTTTCTTTTCATTTGTTTCTTTGTCTCTTTCGTTGTGGGTTACGTTTGTCGCTTCCCTGCCCACACGTTTACCAGATTTGACCAAAGGTTTAAAGCTTTATTTTAAGGCATTAGACGTCCTAATAGGCGGCAAACGGGAGTGAAGAAAGACTAATGTCAGGACGGTCTGTCGGCGTTGGCAATCCCTTATCTCCCCTTAACACACCACGCACACGCCCTAGCTAAGTATAGCAATATACTATACTACTTTACTATACTATACAGTTATATACTATATTGATTTAGTATACTATACAACTATATACTATACTAATTTAGTATACTATATAGCTATATAGGGGGGAGGGGGTACGTTAGGGGGGGTGGGCGGACAGATTGAAATTGATCCATAAGCCATTTTAAAAAAATCACAGATGTTTGGCCCTACTCGCCATAGCCGCTGTCCTTGGCGTAAGGTCTAGTTTACGCGGATAGAGGATTAAACAAAGGTCGCGTCAACACAGTTGCGACGTAAGTTGCTGTAAAGGACGGGAGAAAGGGTGTAAAGGTTGTGGATTAATTTGAGATAGTTGTAATGTAGTTATGTTCATAGAGATAGGTGGTTTGTTTTATTACTAACAAACTGCTTGCATATCTAGGGGAATATGAAATAGATGGGGTATGCCTAAGAGGAAGATTAGTGATCTATCTAAGTCAGTAGCCGCAAATGCAAACAATGTTGGTAACTTCATTGAGAGGCGTGATCCGGCGTTGGCAATTAAGGCACTAGAGATGTTGGCCGAAGGGGAGAGTTTTAATAGCATTAATAAGAAGCTGGGAATGAAGTGGGAAACTGTGGCGCGGCTGAAGGCGCGGCATAAGATGGCTTTGAATGAACGTAGGGCCTCGCTGGCAGAGGATGCCCTAGACATTGTAGAAGGCTTGCGGCTTTTGCAGAAGGAGAAGATGCGGATGCTAGCGGAAGACCCAGAGCAATTGGCTAGGACTAACATACGAGACCTTACACTTCCTTGGGGAATAGCTAATGATAAGTTCCTATCGGCTATGGGAGAGAACAGGGTTGTGGTTGAGCATAAGACGAGTGCCCCGAGTTTGGAGGATGCCATGAAGGCTATTGAGCAGGCTAGGGCTAACATGAAGGCGTCGTCTATTGAGGCGGTAGTAACCGAAATAAAGGAATGAGTTTGCTTTGGTCCTACCATGAAGTGTTGAAGCCGCCGAGTGATGCGGAGCTGGCTTCCATGTCCCCGGAGGATGTGCTGAAGCTGCATGACCTCTATCATTCGGCAATTGCAAATAGCAAACGAGATAACTATCGCTATGGCTGGAAGTTGCCGCATTGGAAGGATGCCGAGGATTTGATGGCAGAGCATTCTGAGCTTCTGGTAAGTGGCGGAAATCGGTCAGGAAAAACTTGCTTTGCGGCCAATGCCATTGTGAAAGCGGCCATTGAGAATCACCAGTCAACCATCATGTGTTTTGCACAGAATGCTGACGTGTCTATTCGCCAGCAGCAGTCTGCAATCTATGATGCCTTGCCCGAGGAATACAGGGTGAAGGTGTTGGGCACAGAAGAGAACATCTCCTACACGCGGAAGAACGGATTTAGCAAGTCGAGTCTCATCCTGCCTAACAGCAAGAGTTCAATCATCTTCAAGACCTATGCCCAGTTCTTAAACAACGATACCATCCTTGAAGGTGCTGAGTTGGGATGCCGCGATGCCAAATGGCTCAACATTGGGGCGTGGTGCGACGAGTATTTGATTGGGCCTGAGCTTCTGGCTACGCTACGGTTCCGCTTGGCTACACGCAATAGCAAGCTGGTTGTTACGTTCACGCCGATTGATGGCTATACGGAGGTTGTGCGTGACTATGTGCAGGGGGCTGAGACGTTGCGTTCTAAGGAGGCAGAGCTTCTTTCTGGACGTGCCGTGCCATATTTGCAGAAGTCTAAGAATCGTGATGCTGGCATCATCTACTTCCACAGCAAAGACAATCCCTTTGGAGGATATGAGCGTATCTCAAAGGACTTGGCTGGTAGACCGGAGAATGAGATTCTAACCCGTGCGTATGGCATTGCAACGAAGTCAATGTCCACAAAGTTCCCCAATTTTTCCCGCGAGGTGAACGTCATTCGCCATGAGAAGATTGACCTGAAGAACAAGACCAAGTATATGGTTCTTGATCCTGCTGGCAGAAAAAACTGGTTCATTTGCTGGGTGGCTATTGACGAAAGCGACACTTGGTTTGTCTATCGTGAGTGGCCGGACAGCAACGTAGGTGATTGGGCTAAGTGGCATGGCGGCAAGTGGTCAAGCGGAGAGGCTTCAAAGGGACTAGGCTATGGCATCAAGGACTATGTTGAGTTAATCACCGGAATGGAGTCCGAGACCAACGACACCATTTTTGAGCGGCTTATTGATCCACGGCTAGGTGCTGCCAAGTACCAGACGCAAGAGGGCGCGTCGTCCATCATAGAAGACCTATCGGATGCTGGGCTTGTGTTCATTCCCGCTCCCGGCATTGACATTGAGGATGGGCTTCAAGCGTTGCAGACCAAGATGTCTTACAACAAGAAGAAGCCAATTGATTCAATCAATAGACCGCATTTCTATATTTCGGATAGATGCCAAAACATCATATCGGCATTGCAGGAATACACCGCAGAGGGCGGGCAAGAAGAAGCTTGGAAAGACCCAATAGATGTGATACGATACTTGGCGGTGAGCGGGGCTAATTATGTTTCTCCAGATTCTATGAAAACCAAGGTTGTATCACAAGGCGGCTACTAATGAAAAAAACTAAACTTAAAATCAAAGCTCCAGTTGACATTGAAGAGGCACAACCTGTTGAGTTGGAGGCCGTAGAAGAACCAAAGCGTATGCACGTCTTTGCGGCAAAGGTGCTAAGGCAAGCAATCAATCCACAGTGGATTTACTGCGTTGCCATTGAGCAAGACCTTGGATGCATCCATGTTGCCATCCCGCGCCGTATGACCAATAAGCTTGTCGGCAAAAACATTCAAGTTGAATCAATCACCGACATTACAGGAACCTCCTATCGCTATGTTCAAGGACAACCACATTGATCCAACAACGGACAAGAAGTGGTTGTTGAGTCATTCTGATAGGCTTATAGCCTATGAGTATGCGGTTACGGCAAAGAACAATAGCACCGCAGAGGTTTTTCCTGACGAGCTTGCGGATAAGATAGGCCGTCCTAAAGAATACGTCACCAACATCATAAAGAACGCCATGTCTCACGCAAAAGCGTGCTATCATAACACCTAACACTATGCAAGAAACAAAGTCTCAGCACGCTCTCACATTTGTTGACCAAGACGGTCCTGACGTTGTTGTGCTGCGCGGAGCGTATGATAAGACGCTCACTGAGCTTTCTACCTATTTTAGCCAATGCATTAGCAGTGGGGATAATCGTCGTTGCAGTTGGCCGGGTAAGTCTATTGATATGCGTAAGCATGGGGCTGACG
>Ga0114966_10000507_pt1 | contig 37331 bp, 26 predicted proteins | sample M_130207_XF_Meta_FD_87029 | JGI IMG/M metagenome (GOLD analysis project Ga0114966, IMG submission 87029) | Freshwater microbial communities from Lake Montjoie, Canada to study carbon cycling - M_130207_XF_MetaG | ecosystem: Environmental > Aquatic > Freshwater > Lake | place: Lake Montjoie... | reverse complement strand
ATAATATAAATAAATTTAAATTAATAAATTATGAATTATTATTTAATTTTACAATACATAAAAATCAATTATTTTTATTATGTAATAAAAAATATATTTTAAAAGAAAATATTTATATAAAAATTCTTTTTACAATAAATAAAAATACTAATCATTTCATAATGGGAAGTAATATTGAGCAATTAATTTTAAATAAATATAATGATAAAAATAAAAAAACATTACTTATATCCAATACATTAAGTTCTATTATAAATCATGATAAATATATAAAATATAAAAATAGTGATATTATATTATATCAATATAAATCATATAATTTAAATAAAATAAAAGAAAATTTAAACATATATAAATCTTTAGTTAACATAAATAATTTTTATTCATCACATGATATAGATATTTATAAAAATTTTCTTATTAATTTAAAAAATAATAATGAAAATAACAGTATATTCATACCAAAACACAAATATAATTTAATAAATTGTCATTTCGGATATAAATATGGAATAGAAATAACAGCAAGCTATAGAATAAATACAGAACTACCAAATATAATATCCACTATAGCTATGGCTCTTAAAAATATTGCTAAAGATGGAACTCTCTTATTATTCTGGACAATAGTAAATATTAATATTCCAGTAATAAAAAAAATATTAAGTATTATAGCATATGGATTTAAATCTGTATTGATAATTGATAATGATATAAATCAAAATTTATTAATAGGTGTTCCAGAGTATTATATAAAGTGTTCTGGATATAAAGATAATATAAGTAATGAATTAATTAATAAACTTTTAGATATAGCTATTGAAACTGTAGATTATAATTATAATATATGCGATATACTAGATTACTATGAAGACTATACAGAAAAACACCCTAATCACTCTTTATTCTATAATAAAATTGAAGAAAAGACAAAAAATAGAAATAAAACATTAAAATCCTATTCTAGATCATCCACCAGCAAATCATCCACCCGCAAATCATTAACCCGCAAATCATCCACCCATAAACCTATAACTCCCATTTACTATATTGAAGACATTAATATACCTGAGCTAGATGAAATAATGAAAGATAAACATTTACAATTCAAAGTATCAGTCCTCTCTAACAAATTAGAAGGAATATTTATAGGTTATTTCGAAATGGTTAATAATCTTATAATGAATGCCATTGCCAAAGATAAAAATGGTAATATGTATGTCAAACCAGAATTCATACTACAGAAAGATATTACCAATTTAACCAAACTAATCGCTATGTTTGAACATAATAAACTGCCTTATAATAAACATGCTCTCAAAGTTTTATTAAAAAAGAAAGATGAGGTTCTGGATCACTTCTATTCTTTAGATACACCAGTTAATCAAAAACTAATAAAGTATAATGATAGAACAACGAAAATATTAAATAAGAGTGCTATATCTAATTTCAAATCATCAAAATCTCTCCATAAAACATATGAATATGATATTCTTCTAGAATATTACTCTAGAATCAAAATTGCAAATCAAGTTAAAAATAAATTATTAGAAGATGTAGATTTTGACAATGTGAATAATAAATATATGAAAAATACACCTAAAAGCGTTTCACATACTATAGATGAATTTTCCAAAGGATTGAGTGAATATTTAAATGTAAAACACACCAATTTACCAGTTAAAATTAATAATTCTTTCCTAAAGCTATGGGAAATATTAACAACCTTTAATCTTATATCACGCAAGGCGGAATCATTCAAAGTCCTCCATCTTTGTGAGGCGCCGGGTCAAATGATACTGTGTGCCAAATATTGGGCATCGCTAAATTGTCCTAAACTAGATATGGAAAATAATTATGAATGGCTTGCCAATTCATTGAATCCCTATAATTATGAAGCTAGAACTAAATATATTAAAACATTTGGTAATGTATTTTCCGACAATTATGGTTTAATTAAGGACAATTATGATAAATGGTTATGGGGTGAAGATAATACTGGTGATATAACCAATGTAAATAATATTAAATCTATTATGAATGATATTAAGAGGAAGAATACAAATGAGAACACGAATGTCACTAAGATAGATTTAATAATTAGTGATGGTAGTTTATCAATAGAAACCAATAGCCTATATATACAAAAACTAGATTTAGCACAATTAATTAGTGTTATAGCCTGTAGTAGCATAGGTGGGGCTTGCTGTGTTAAACATTTTATCCCTTATCGGAATCTAGACACATTAGAAGGACATACTCCTATTCATAAAGAAGATACTAATAATACTGAATCTAGTAGTGGTTTTTTCATAAATTTCCTATATATGTATTATATTGCTTTCGATTCCATTAGTTTATATAAACCCAATACTAGCAATCCTAATAATGGAGAATTCTATGTCATTGGTAAAGGTTTTAAGGGCGTTACAGAATTACAATTGAAAAACCTATTTAAAATATTAGAGAATTTTACATTAAATTCTAATATAATTGAAAAAAGCAAAATCCCAGAAACATTTATAATGCAGATTAATAATTTTCTAGAAAGTATGAGTTCTATAAATACACTAGCTATTGAAAAGCAGAATTTATTATTGACTTGTTATAAGAATCTAGGAGAAGATGATACCGAAGGTAAATATTCAGAAACCAATAAAATATTAAAATGTGAAAACTTTCTAGATGAAAAGAAATTAGACAATATGATAATTCCTAAATACAATGAATGGGTGAAAATATTTGAATTTGAATGAATTGAATGAACGGGAACACTTATTTTTTATAATTTGCTTTTATAATTTTCTTTTATAATTTCTACTAATTTATCAGTATTTATATACAATTCATTTATATATGCATTATTATATTTGCCGTTATATTGTCTATAATCTTTTCCGTAGTCAATAGGCATTTCTATCCAATTTTTACAACACAATATGGATAGATTATGATATTCAGCTTTATAATAATATAATTCCGAATTTTCAATATTATAGTAAGGGTTTAATTCATTATCACTAACATTTCCCCGCGAGGAATACCTATTACCATATGTAGAATACCTATTACCGCAATCTTCACCATATGCCTTCTTGCCACTTAAATGTTCTTCACATACTGGATCACAATACCAGTGTTTAGAATAAGTTAATTCTATAATAGTAGCATTATTAGGTAATAAAAATAGGTGTGTTAAATCATGCCAATAAGGAGATATTAGTATTTGCTTATCTTTTACAAAATTGGCAATGTCTTCAATACTCTTATGTGCTATATCATAGGCTTCAAAATGATTACCTAAAGATATTGACATCAGCTTATCTTTAATATGGAGATGTGCTTGTTTTTTATCTGGAACATCTTTTTCCTTATCCTTGTCCTTAATATCCTTGTGCTTAATATCCTTATCCTTAATATCATAAACATATTTACCATTTGACCTATAAAGAAAACCTATTTTAGATGTTCCAGAACTATGATTATGATTATAATTATATATACCTAATGATTTTTTAGCAATCTGTATTAATGATTTTAAATAGGGATTCTGGCCTGGCATATTTGCAATCCATATATTCTTCTTCATAAGATTTTCAAAATTAAAAACCCTACTATTATTTTCAAGAGTTATAATTTTATAAGAATACTTCTTATATTCTAGACTATTTGTATTAAATGATTTAATAAATACATTTCTATACAATACTCTTAACATATTAAACCTCAATCTATTGGGCTCATTATTTGTAAAGTGTTTCAATACAATTATAATATCATTCTTATCATTTAGTTTATGTTGTCCTGGAAAGTAGGATTCGGTGTATAGCCAGATATTAAATATTTCCTTAATAAAAATATCTAAATAATTATCACTAGGGATATATTCACTAATTATAATTTGTTTTTCATTCTTTTTCAAATATATAGGATTTATATATAATGTATTACATTCATGATTAATCTTATTAATATTCTTTTTAACAATACTAATCTTCAATTCATAAGGGCATTTAAGATGTGGAGCTATTTGGGATGGTATTTGTAATTGTATTTGTAGTTGTGGAGTTTTATGATATTGTTTATGTAATTGCTGTAATTTCTGTAATTCCTTTTTTATATCTAGAGTATCATTTTTAATTATATTTGTAAATGATTTCTTAAACATGAAATAATCTATTTGTGATTTATGAAAGGCAATTTCACCCATAGCTCTTCGCTCTTCAAAACTCATCCCTAATATACTCTTTATACCATTGTAAAAATCCATTAATGTACTTTCATAAGTCTTATATGTATTATTTTTGGCAAAATATTTAGACCATTCATAAGGAACTATATCCTGTAACTCCGGACCCTCTTCCGCCTTAATTAAAATACTGCAAGTATTATCTAGCAATTCATTCATAGGTGGTGCATTTAGTGTTAATATTAGCGATTTTGCCTGTCTAGCTTCATCTATATTTTGCCCCCATTCCTCAATTATACTCGGGCACAAATTAATATCGGCAATATTCTGGAGAAATTTAATGACTTTACTATCTAATTCAGTCCGGCAGAAAAATATGGAACTGCTATTTTCGAATTTGGGTATAGGTAATCCTCGGGGCCATATTTTCAATATATATTCTGGCAATGATACCGAATGAGACATATTAGGATTAAAATTTCGCCAGTAGCTAAATAGATTCTCATTGCCCAATGATTTATTGTAGGCTGTAATTATTAATGGGGCCTTTATCTTTTTATTAATCCAGGTGTCAATTATTAGTTTCGTTCCTTTTAATGGGCTAGACCCGGCAATATGCAGAAACAAGTTAGGAATTTTATGGTTATCTGACATATTTTGAAATTCAATGGCAGTTTCATTACCAAAACCCACATATTTAGCATTGTCAAAACCTAAATTTTTAAGTTGTGATAGGGCGTATCGCGATTTACATAGAGGGGCTACTGTTTTATCGTGTAAATTTAGTAAATCCCAGTCATTAATATTTTCTTGATTGATGAATATATATGATTTATTTGCTGGGAAAATGCTTTTAGAATTAAGGGCAAATGTATGTTCGATAAATATTTGTATATTTACATTGGTAGATATGGTTTTATTTTTATTATTTTTTAAATCTAACATTTCAAAATATACTATTTCCACTACACCCCCTATACTTTCCAATACTTTTTTTAGTGTAATCATATCATTATAGGGTCGACCACTATCAGTATTCAATATTATTCTAGATGTGAAATAGATTTTATTAGGCTCATTCATATGTATAGATTTGAAATCAGTACTAGCTCTAGAATGACGGATTGCTTTATTATGTTTATATACTTCTGTATCTTTGGCTTTATCTTTATCTTTCTCTTTCCCTTCGCGTTCGTCTTTCCTTTTGCTTTTGCCTGATTCGGCATCATCCGTATCCTTATCCGAATCTGAATCCGAATCGACATCTTTAATAGTTATTAGAAAAACTTCTTTAGTATCCCATTTATATAATATTTCACCATTATATTTATTTAATGGATAATGCTTAATAGATAGAGAACTGAATTCTCCAGGTTTTATATCTCTGCGGTAGGATGCATCATTTTGCCTTCCTGGTTGATCACCTTTATAACAATTACATATTAGTATATATTTGAATTTTTTAGATGCGATTATATAATCCATAAATGAAATAATATTTGCCGTAGGCCAATGTTGTATAACATCTTTAATAATACATAGATCTGCCGGCTCTATATTATGTCTATCATGTATTGAGGAAAAATCGGAATGGATAAATCTATATGCTCCGCCATAATCTTTAAATCTATCAATATTGTGGTCAATCACTTTTTTATAAGCATCATAACCTAAATAATTTACATTCAAATCATTATATATTAGTAATCCTATTCTAAAATCACCGCAACCTAGATCATCGACGCTTTTAATTTTATATTTTTTAATAAAGTTCCTTAGAAAAGGTACGTATGTTTTACTATTATATCTAATATCGGAACCTACACCACTGGAACCCTGATATGTAGGATCATTATTATCACCCCAAACATGTGTTTCATAGACTCTGGTAAATGCTTCTATATATTCTGTTAATTTTGCCTCATGTTCTTCAGATGATTGTCTAGATACATGTAGTTCATTACTTTTTATTTTTGTATATTTTTTATGTAATGATGATGATTTTTGTCGTTTACAATTTGATGGATTATCTGGTGATGTTTTATTACATAGAGACATAAGTCATATATTCCGTATTATGTATTATATATTACATATATTATATATATTATATATTTATTTTACTAAAGGAAATTATAATATATAGATATATAATATATATGTAATATATATGTAATATATAAGCAGTAAAAATATAAATATAAATATAAATATAAATGCAAGCTCAAGAAAAAACAAGAGAGAAATGTGATATTCAAAAATTAATTAGTAATTTTAATGATATTGATACAAATTCTGAGAAATTATCAGACCAATATACAGTTGCATGGAAATATTATGAAAATTATGTAAATCAAAATTGTAATAATAATTTAATCATTAGATCTGGATTATTTGATGAAGCTAATATAAAATTTCTTATTAATAATAATGTTGATATAAATAAATTTTTTTCTTGTGCCATGGTTAAATCTGGTTTTATTGACACAAAAAATATTTATAATATTTTAAGTAAATTAAACATAAATATTACAGCTATATATCTAAATTATATTAATTTAGGTAATATATTATTTTATATAAATAATGTTGTAGTAGAAAATTCATTATATAGTAAAGTTAAAGAAATACATTTAAAAAATACAAACTTAAAACAACCATTTAATAATTTTTCAAATAGAAGTAATTTAGAACATTTAAAAAAGTTTTTTATGATAGAACATTTTCCAAGTTTAGAAATATTAGATATATCAGAAAATGAGATAGATATAGATGATTTAAGTGAAATTCTAAATTCTATACCACGAGAAAAAACAATAAATAAAAAATTAGTAACCTATGTTAAATCATTATTATCACAATCAAAAGGATTAGAATATTATACTAGTAATACTGATAATACTGATATTAAAAATTTTATTGAGAGATATCAACAGTCTTTGAATCCAGAAGAAAATCCACTTGATCCAGAAGAACTTAAACGAAAATCAGATCATTATTTAAAAACTATATTAACAAAAGTTAGAAGAGATATAGAAAATAATAATATTGATATTAATACATTTTTAACACGAAATGTTAAGTCTGTTAAAGATTATAAAGAACAAGTAGGTAATGTTACATTTCCAAAAAATATAAATTTTATATTTTATCATGGAGGTATATCTACTCAAATGAAAACAGTACCATCAGGATGTGTATTATGTATTTTAACACCATTAAATAGATTTGGAGTTAGTGATGCATCTATACAAGAAAAATTTATGACACTTATAAATGATCCACAATTTGGCGAAGAATTTAGAAAAAATCCAATATGTTATGGTAAAAATGTTTATAATGGATTATTTTTTCATGCTAATATATATTTTTCAAATCAATATTATTATGATTTAAATTTAGCTAGAAAAAATGATATGTTTGAAAAAAAAAATGGTATATTTCCAAGTAATAAAAATAGTGAAGAAAATAAAACATCAATTACAAAATTTTTAAATTTAAGAGAACATAATATAGAAAAAAAAGAATACACATTTATGTTATCGACATTTTTAGATCAAAATGGTATAAATAATTTAGGAACTGTAATTGTTTTTTGTTGTAGAAATCTTGATTATGCAAAAACAGAAATAAGAATAGGAACAACTATGTACAGATATGAACATTTTTTAAATTTATTAAATAGGTCTGCTATGATGTCTACCGAATCTGAATATGAAAAATGTGATACAATAACATCAATATTTAAAACTCCACATAAATTTGCTGTTAAAAAAAGAAATACTAAAAATAGTAATAGAAAAATAAGAAATAGTAAAAAAAATAGAAATAATAGAACACGTGAAATAGAACAAGCCAGAGAATTGAATTCATATATAGGTGATAAATTAATTGGACCAGGTGAAATTGAAAGACGAAAACTAAAAAAATTTTGTGATGATAATATGATTATAAATAATTTTAAAAAGATTAATCCTTTAACTACTACTAATTTATCTGAAGAATATACTGTAGCATGGGAAGCATTTATATTTTGTAAAGGTGATCCACTTGATAAAAAAAATATTCTTAAATTTCTTATTGATAATAATGTAAATATGAATATATTTTTTTCTTGTGCTATTAGTAATTTATTTAATAATTCAGGAAATATAATAAAATTATATAACATCTTAATATCACTTAAAATTAGTATTACTGCTATTTATTTAAATACTATAAATTTTAATGCACCTGAAAATAGATTATTATTAAGCAATTTAATATATTTGTTTCAAGAATTAAAAATTCGTTCACTTATAGAAGTACATTTAAAAAATACAAATTTTCAATTTAATGGAAATAAATTATATAAATTATTTATTACAGATTATTATCCAAATATAACATTTATAGATATATCTGGAAATAATATTACAAAAATAAATATTGATGAGTTTTTTAATAATATAAAATGGATGGGTACAAAAAATCCAATATTAATTACATATTTGGAAACTGTAAAACAAGATAATGATCAATTACAATCATATGCTGGAGACTTAATATTCCATACTATAACTGGTAAAATAGTAAAAACACCTGTATTATCAGGAAACAATAATCCATTACTACCAAATAATAATACACAAAAATCTTCTTTTTCATTTTTAAAAAATTTATTTGGAATGAAAAAAACAAAAAAAAATACAAATGTGAAAAATTCAAATCAAAATACAAGGAAAAAAAATGAAATAAATTGTAAAGAAATTATTGATATAATTATTAATAAATTTAGAGCAATTGATACAAATAATTTAGGCAATACATTAATGGAATCATATAAATCTATATGGAATGATTATAATACTTGCAAAATTGATCCATTTAAAGAAAAACACATAGATGAGCTTATTAAATATATTAAAATTGATATGAATGTATTTTTTTCTTTCATAATTAGTAAATTATTTCATAATAAAGAAAATCTATATGATACAAAATTTATAAAAAAAATAATAATATTATATAATTTATTAGAGAGTAAAGGAGTAATTATAAGAGCTATATATTTAAATGGTATAGATCTTAGTATAGATTCATTATCATTAAAAATATTAGTTGTTAATTGTTTTAATAGGCTATGTACTACACAATTTTGTAAGTCACTCGAAGAAATACATTTAAAAAATTCAAACCTATCATTTAATACTAATACTCTTGATAGATTTGCATTTATAAATTTATTTAATATAGATTTCTATCCAAAATTAAATATTTTAGATATATCTGATAATAATATAGATCCAAACGAAATACAATTATTTATTAGTGAAACTGCAAAAAAAATAAATCATAATAATGCTTTGATAGAGTACTTCACCAATTTATTCAATTTATTACCATTAAATCAAAAACCTGCAAGACCACCTCCACCAGCTAAAATAAAACCTCCACAAGAAATACCACATCAAATAACAGGATTTAAACCACCAACAGATGAACAAAAAAAAGAACTACTTTTAAGACAATATGCTCCTCCAGCTCCACCACCTCCACCAAGATCTCCTCCACCAAGATCTCCTCCACCAAGATCTCCTCCACCAATATACTCTCCGCCAATTCCAGCTCCTTATAATAGTACTAATAATACTACTAATTTAGCAGTATAATCATTATAAATACCAAACCTATAAACTCTTAATAAATTCCCAATTTAAATCTTTACATATATTCTTCCATATTTCATCTTGCTGATGTAATTTAGTTCTAGATTTCAATAATTGAAAGCAATTCAAATATTCATCTAGCTCTAGCAATTCAAAAAACTTATACATAACATAATTATATGATAAGAAATTCTTCCTCTTTTGAGGGCAATATTTTTCAAATGGTATTTGAATAGCTTTAAACATTCCTCTTATAATTTCTTCTATCTCTGGAGCAATTACGGGCGCTGGGAGACCATTTAACTGATTGATTATATAAGGGATGTGTTCATAATAATCATTCTTCTTTATTTTTTTAAGCAAAATGCGCATTTTTTCAGGTGTAATAAGAACCATATTATTAATGCGTTCTTTCTTAATTTCCATAATGATTTCATTATATACATCCTCGGGGATATCGGTTGTCTCTTTGGCCTGAAATTGGGCCAAGAATTCATTCAAATGGTTAATCCTCTTATAGCAAAATGATGTCATTTCCTTGGGCGGGTCTTTAAAACTGGGCTTGTCACTATCTACTATGATATTTTCCATCATTCCGCAAGTAGGGCAAATTAGTTGTCCGGTATTGTTATTTAATAGCATTTCTATTGAACATTTGGAACAGGAATCGAAAATATCGATTTCATCATTATTTACATTTACATAATTTCTATCTATTAATTTCATAAATTTTTCATAGATTATATCTTTATTCTGTATTATATTTGAATTCCCTTTACTATTACGATTATTATTAGTATTATTACTATCATCATATTTCTGCACATCTTCTTTAAATTTAAAAGCTGTTTTTTTCTTTTGTATAGGATTCTGTATAGGATTCTTTTTTTTCTCAAGATCAAAATTATTATCAGAAATAGGAATTGACATAGACATACTATTAGGCTGAAACCAATCAATAATAGTCTTTTTTTTTATATTATTATTAATTGTATTATTATTGATTGTATTATGATCATCTATTTCTAATGTCTTTTCTAATGTATCTATATGAATTGTATTATTATTAATTGTATTATTATTATCAATTGTATTATTATCTAGGGGCTGTAAATTTATAATGTTCCTAGAATCATTTACAACAGATACCGAAGCATATTTCTTTTCATCGTCAATTATTCTATAGTAATTATTAATTAATTTACCTGTTTTTAACATATATGCATTTTCATCAATATTATTTTCTATTTTATATATTTGTTCTTCTAATAATTTTTTTTTGTCATCAATATCCCAAATTTGCTTTTGTAAATCCATATTAAGAATATGCGATTTGGCATTTTGAATATTGAGATTATTTAATATATCTTTTATTTTTTCTAATTCATTATATAATTCACTAATATTATCCTTATTATCATTAAATCCTTGTAAAATATTATTGTGTTTTGCGTCTAGAGTTTGTCTATCATCTATTATTTGACGATTTTTTGCTTTAGTTTTAAAAGCCATATAGTTATATTATTTATATGATTTATATGATTTATATGAAAATTATAAAATTTAATTAGATATGATTATGTAGAGTATATTTCCTAGAACATATTACTATAGTAGTAAATACAATAATTCTTTATATATCTAATCTTACCTAATCTTAATTGTAATGAAATATAGATAAAATTTTAACGCATTATAAAATAAAAATGAAAAAATTAAAACACTAATAGTCAATTGAGTTATCAATACATAAGTATTCTGACTCATATTTCTTATATATCTTGCGATCTTTATCACCTCTCAGTAATCCTTCTTTAATAGTAGGATCTTCACAATCATTAGTCATAAATGTTTCGAAGAATTCTGTAAATTTTCCAAGTCTTCCTAGTAATGTTTCACCAACATATTCACTATCATATTTAACTTCATTAACATATACTTGATTTACACTTTTTTTATTAGTATATGACTCAACTAAATAGGCATTTTCAAATTGGAGAGCATGTAAATATAGTTGTACCTGGACATTCTCATAATCACGGACTTTTTTAAATAATGCCTTCTGACGCATTTTAGCTTCCACCAATTCATTATCAGTTGTAATAGCATCATATTTACCTACCAGAACCCATTTAAATAATGATAAATCAAGGGAGTTCGAAGGTCTCCAATTCTCAACAGGGATTTCCAACCATCCTTGTGTTTCCTTAATAGTTTTTTCACTTAATCGGCAAAATTCACTTAATATAGAATCTTCATTAATTACACCATGCATTTTATTAGTAACAGAACAGACTTTTTTAGCAAGTTCTTCTTTTTGTTTAGTATCTAATTGAGCCAGTTTATCATTACTATTAATATATTTGGCAATTGCCTCTTGTTGTGTCACCATATCACCACTTGTTTTTTCTTTATTAAGATTAATATCTTTAACTTGTTGTAGAATATTAGTTCCCATTGCCTCATCGGCTTCCCAGATGTCATTCATTTCACTCGAAGTAGCAACTTGCATTCCTGATTCCTTAATTTTATTTTCAAATAATTTAAAATCAGTAGGATCAGTTTTACGCCATAAATCACAGATGATTCGAGGAAAATTATTATATGCATCTAGACCCACTAATGGGGCAATTTGGGAAATAGAAATAGTAACACGTTTTAAAGCCATTGTAATGAAGTGATTTTAGTAAATTGATTTAAGTAAATTAATTATTATGTATCTGGAACAAGTATTTGTATTTATATAGTTTTTTATATCTAGAATATGTTTATATTAATATAAATTCAATTTTGTAGTATGTAGTTTGTAATTTGTAGTTTATATAATATGATTATGTGGAATTAGGAATATTTATAGATAGATCTACACATTCGCCAGTATCTGGATTACATCTAGTAACACCAGTAGCTCCACCAGAACTACTAGTTAATTGTGCTAATGTATAAACTAATCCTGGAACATAGAACATACTAGTCAAGATCCAACTATATATAATTCTATTTAAATTTTCAAATTGAAATAAATATTTTAATGTATCCCATGTTATATATGGAAAGTTATTTAATAAATATTTACCAATAATATTTAATATTTCACCAATTGGTGGAAATATTATAGTAAATATTATTTTAAAAAAATTTGTAGGAACTACAATTACACCATATCCTATTCCTCCATACATAACTCTTTCAAACAATGTATAATTATTATCATTAATATCATTCTCTAAAAAATCAGTACCTCCTGTAACCGATTCAACTGTTGGTATTGACATAGTGTATATTTACTGTGTTGTATATTTATTATATAGATAAAATATATTTATTAAATACGATTTTTAATATTTCTAATACTTCTAATATTTATTTAGAATTTTGTAGTATATTCAGAATCTGCAATATTACTTAATGTATATATTAGACCTGGAATATAAAATAATGTTGTTAATATAAAACTATATATAATCTTATTAATATTTTCAGCTGAAAATAATTTTTGTATGACACCCCAACTAAGAAATGGTGGATTTGAACTTATTTCATCACCTATAATACATAAAATTTCACCAATAGGTGGAAATATTATAGCTATAATAATTTTAAAAAAATTTGTTGGTAAACAGAAAGCTGAATAACCTAAACCACCATACATTACCTTATCATATAATGTCCAATTTGACATTTTTAGTTATTAATTATACTTAATTATCTATTTACCTATTATCAATTATCTAGATACTAATAATAATGAATAAAATAATCTATATGAAATAATCTATATGAAAATAAATAAAAAGATACAAAATCTAATACGGAACTATAAATACCTATGTAACTAGAAATAACTATTGACCTAGAAATAACTATTGACCTAGAAATAACTAATTGAGTAAAATATTACTATTAATAATGTAAATATGAATCCAAAACTGCTAAGTAATGCATTAATATCTGCTGATGCTTCATCAATAGGATTATCTATTAAAGAAACTTCTATTTGTTTAGCTTCATATTGATCAGCATATCTATTTCTTGCTGTTATTACAAAAGCATATATTATACCTGCTAAGAAATTAACATATGTTATTAACATACATACAAATATATTAAACCATCCATATAATCCCTTACCTAACATAACTCCAAATGGAGGCATAAGAATCGTCATTGTATATCTAAAAAATTTCATACTAATAACCTTACCTCTCTTAAGAGCTGAAGGTATTATACCTTCAAATGCTCCAAATATTATATTATTAACCCATGAAAAAGCATAAGAACTGATAGTAAATAATTTAAATACTAATTTTAAAAACAGAGTTACTACTACATCGAATATAGCTAAAATAAACTCTGAAATAGGACCAGGTGTTGCTACTAGATTACCTAATTGATCATTACCAGTTTCAACTCTTTTTCTCCTTTGAAAATTTTTATTAGAAACATAAATATAATCAGTTGCATCTAGTTCTGACATTTTTATTATTTACTTAGTTATAATTTTTACTATTACTTTTATTACTATTACTTTTTTTACTATTACTTTTATTACTATTATATTTTATGAATAAATTATTAATAATGCATAAACCAAACCTGGTAAATAAAATAGTAATGTAAGTAATATACATATTATAATATTTACCCATCCTGTAATACCTAAATCCATGAATACACCAACCGGAGGACACAATATAGTTCCTAATATAATACTAAAAGGAACCGTATTTGAATTTGTTAAATAACATTTGGAACCTTTATTCCTATTAATATTTTTAAAATATTTGCTATTTCTATCATTTACAGTAAGACTTGATTGATCCCATCCCCAGAATCCTTGTAGCCAACCACCTATTAAATTAGTACCTATTGTAAATACACTCAGAATTATATCAAATGGTATTCTACAAATAGCTATTGTAATTACCATTAGAGCGCCAAAGAAATCAGTTGCTAATTTTGCAGGATTAAGTAAATCTATAAATACCCATGCTATAAATTTTAGAAACCAAAATATAAATTTACCTAACCATACAATAGCTTCTCCTAGAAAGATAAATACTTCTCCAATTTTAATTATACTAGCAAACATATCAAATAAACCACCTCCGCGTAGTCTTGTTATTACATTTATTGATATTGTGTCTTGATTTTGATATAATTTGAAAAGTGAAGTAATAGATAGTGATTTTGATATAATTTTACCATGGTGAATAATATAATAATTATCATTGTGAGTATTATTATTATACTCTATTACATCTTCTAAAGTAACTATATTTTTTGGTAATGTGGCTAGATTAATATACTTATCATTTATAGAAATATATTTATCTTTTTCATCTAGCATTCTACTAAATATTCCTATTTGCTACTTTTAGATTAGAAATGTTTTACATATATTACTCGTGAATATGAATATATAATTAAGAATATATAATTAAGAATATATAATTAAGAGGGCATAGCATAAACCTGGTAAATAAAATAATAATGTTAGTAAACCACATATTATAATATTTAACCATCCTGTAATACCCATATCCATAAAAACACCTAATGGAGGACACAATATAGTTCCTAATATAATACTAAATGGTACAGTATTTGTTGTTGTTAAATAACATTTAGAACCATTGGCTTTATTCATTGATTTGAAATATTTACTATTTCTATCATTTATAGTAAGACCTGATTGATCCCAACCCCAAAAGCCTTGCATCCAAGAACCAATTAAATTAATTCCTAATGCTGCGACTGATGTAATTGCATTAAATATAGCACTAACAATCCCTATTACAATTATCATTATTGTACCAAAGAAATCACTCATAAATTTAGCAGGATTTAGTAAATCTACAAATACCCATGTAAGAAATGCTATAAACCATATTATAAATTGTAGCAACCATACTATAAATTTTATTAGAAATAAAAAAAAATTACCAATTGCTCCAATTGGTTTAAATATAACATTAAATGGAAATAATACAAAATCCATAATCGTATCTAAAAAATTACCACCTCTCATTTTTTTTTGACATGAAATACATGAAGATAAATTTATATTTTGCGTATCCACAAATGTATCTGGATGTATAGGTATTCCATCTTTTAAGAAAAATAATTCATTATTATCTAAGTCATTTTCAAAATCTAATTTATTTTCTATTCCAATTGATTCTAAAAATAATTCTTTTATAGATAATGATAATGATAATAATGATGATCTATTTGTATTATCATATTTCGTAGGATATTTCTTAATATATGTATTATTTTCATAAAGTAATAATATTGTTTGAGACATGATTAAATATAAATATATCTATATCTATATTTATTAACTTCTATATTTATATTATTTTTCCTATTTCTACTAGTTCTACTATTTATTTATATATTTTACAATAAGATTCAAGCAAATAAATATTTATCAATCTTACTAACCTCTGTTAATTTATCTAGGCTCTCAACATTTATTTTCTTCTGCTTTGCCATTAATTCCTTCTGTAACATCATTTTCTCTATTTCCTTTTTCCTTGCATTTGCAGCCATTTCCTTATGTTTCTCTGGCTTCATATAATTATCTTCCACCACTACATTTAATAATTCTTGACGTACAACATTGCTTACCTGTTGAGATTTTAAATTTGATACTATCTTATCAAAGCCTAAAAGACTCTGGAATAATATAGGTGGTCTATCTACCAATGGAATAGCATAGTCAATAGTTTCTGTAAGATATAATATTGACCATATCATATAATTTTGCCGCTTGCCTCTAACTGCAGGGGTAAATTTATGAATATATAATTTATAGAGACACTGGATTTGCTTTTCCCATTCACTTACCCCTATTGCAAACTTCAATTGTCTTATCTTATGTATCACTGCCCATATTAACCAGATTACATCCTTAGAATATTTGGAATCTACGCCCTCAATACTTCTAACAGCGCACTCATATTTACCATATTTTTTTGAATTGATTTTTTCCCACTCTATAATCCAATTTAACCAATAGAGCGCCTTATTAATATGACTATGATATAAATGATATGCCATTTCGTTTATTGCTATCCGGATTTCACTAGGATCGCCATCACTAATTATATTGTCTACTAGCCTATTATCTTTTGCCTCCAATTTGGATTTAAAATGTTCAATAATAAATTCCTCCTTCTTAATCTTAGGAAGCTGATTAATTTTGCGCTTCTTTGATAATACTAATATTGAAATCATCTCCGCCAATAGCAATCTAACAGTTGGATGATTACGTAATAATAATATATTGTCTTTTGCAAATTTGGGATTATCTACAATATGTTGCCATTGCTGATTCTTATTATAAATGAACTCTGGCAATTTAGGATTATATATATTGATTTGCTTACTAGCTAATGATATAAGCTTAGACCATAATGAATTTACTATACCAGAAAAGAATAGCTGGAGTCCCCAATGTAGAGCCGGCTCTATTTTATCTTCCATGATGGCTTTTTCTAGAGCATTACTTGCCTGGCTTATATTATAACCACCAAATGTTTGGACTTTAAAATCGGTAAGTAATCTGGAATCAACAATCCGGCAATTATCAGATATAATAGGTATATTTGCTATGGGTATATTGGATTCTGAAGATTTTATAGGAGTCATTGTATATTTTGACATACTTATAGACATTTTGGACTTGGTGTTTAGATATTGTCTAGATATTGTGTAGATATTAGATATTAGTATGTATATGTCTATTTATATTTCTATGTCTATGTCTATTTCTATATACTGAATATATTGATTATATTGTTGAATATAGAAACGAAATTATCAATATTACTTGTTGGAATATTTGGTGAATATTTTTTTACATTTATTTATTTTTGTAAATTTTAAGTAGTAAATTTAGAAAAAAATGGATAAAAGCACCAAAACTCACAAAAATTGAATTTATATTTTGATTATTAGAAATATCATTCTTTTGAGACCGTAAGATTTTCGAAAATAAAATGGATACTATTTTTAGCATTAATGATGTTCAATACGTTTTCAGCTTTAGACCAAACTCTTTTGATGACACTCGCATGAATCATGTGTATGTCTACAGATGTAGTGACAAAGATTTGGTCGTAGAAGTCATGTTGCCAGAAAATATTCGACTTCTTCATGAAGTAAAGAGAAATCTGGCGTCTGTGATCCCGAATTATGTTCTGTAATCGGTCTACCCAAAACGAGTTAACCTGCTTTCCAATTCCTTGCAGCTTTCTTTCCCCCCACCTTGGTGCTTTTCAGGACCACCTGTTTTTTTTATTTATTTTAGAATAAATTGAAAATTTTAAGTAGTAAATTTAGAAAAAAATAGACAAAATTGTAAAAATAACAAAAATTGAATTTATATTTTGATTATTAGAAATATTACCTCCAAAACTAATCAGAATTGAAAATGAGTAATCCAATTTTTACCAGTCTTGAAATGGAATCGAGGGCGACTAAGAATGCGGCTAACAAGGCGGGCAAAAATGAACCTTTTCCTTTTCCCTCTCGCACTGGTTTTCGCCGTACAATTGATTTCCTAGATTTTATGGTGTGCTTTTCTAATAAGGATCATTATGGTAGTTCTCGTGTGTGTGTATATAAATCACACCATGATGAAGATGAAGACTATCTTTTTGTAATTCCGATGGAGAAAAATGAAACGGATGCTGAAGTACTTCAAACGGCGAAGCTTGCCTTTAAACATTATGCATCCATCCGTGAACACCCTGGTAGTCAGAGCAACCAAATATTTGAGCTCGATTAGTTATTCCTCCTGCACACAAAAGAAAGTTCCCCATCCATTGCAGCTTTCTACTCCCCCAAACCTTGGTGTTTTTCAACACCACCTGTTTTTTATTTTTTTATTTTTTAATTTATAAAATAAAATTAGAAAAAATTAGAAAAAATAGTAAAAATAGAAAAACTAACAAAAATTGAATTTATATTTTAATTATTAGAAATATTACTATCTTATATGAAAATGAAATCAGAAAATTTAAAAAGTTTTGCTATGTGCGACAATTCGAATCTTTACTATGTTGTAGAATACAGATCGTATGTTGTTAATGGCAAAAAAATGAATGACGTATATGTCTACAGCGTTTATGACTTTGTATTGGTTACAAATATGATGATAGAATCTAAAATTAATGTTTATGATAAAGTGAAAAATTTCTTGTTATCCAGATAACCAAAGTATACATCCAAAGTATAGCTTATTATAAACATCTTATTAATCCACAATACAAATAAGAAATATGAACAGAATTTGCAGTTATCTTCCCTACCTGGTGTTTTTCAACACCACCTGTTTTTTATTTTTTATTTTTTAATTTTTAATTTTTAATTTTTAATTTTTAATACTTAGAAAAATAGACAAAATAGTAAAAATAACAAAAATTGAATATTTATCTTAAAAAGTATATTTATTATTTTTATAAATTATATAATTTATTTTAAAAAATGAACCCGTTCCCACACGAATATATTGTTGCACGTTTTAAATATGAAGATGAAAAAGATAAATACATTGCAATAAAGGAGTATCTTCGTAAAAATCCGGAAGATTCTGAAAAACGAAAAGAGTGTAATATAGCATTAGCTAATGCTCGTATATATTTTACTCTAATAAAAGAGTACTATCGTAATATGAAAACATAAACTATATACTTCTCCTATAAAACTTTGATATTGAAAGAGATATCATTTTTTTATAAATTAATATTTAAGATAAATTAATATTTAAGAAAAAAATAGACAAAATAGCAAAACAAACAAAAATTGAATTAAAATTAATTGTATTATAAATATTACTTTTTAGATTAATTGAAGAATCTAAATAAATAGCTAACTTAGAGGATATATAAAAGTTTATAACATTTACTCCTATACAAGATAAACTAGTAATTTTTTTTTATATAATTACAATTACATTTAATCCATCAATACCTCCATATCAGCAGGTTTCCAATATTCAAATGTATTACCAATAGGCCTTTTAATAATCAATGGTATTTTACGTTGACGTAATTCCTCTTCTGCTATTTCAATTGCACTTTGCCCTGGCATGATTTTAATATTGGCATTAGCGCCTTCCTCTATTTGTTTAGCTCTCTTACCAATTAGCAATGCTCGCTCATATTTAGTAATCTTTGGAAGAGTTTTATTTTTAGTATAATCATAATTCATCATCACAAAGCGAAAATCAACATCATCATTACCAAACATATCAAAAGATGATTCTATTTTTTGAGAAGCAGACATTTTCTTAGGCTTAGAATGATTATGTATTTCTTTTTCAATAATTTTATTTTTTATTATTTTCTTCTCTTCCTTTTCCTCTACTTCTTCATCTTTCTCTACTTCTTCATCTTTCTCTACTTCTTCCTCTTTCTCTTCCTCTTCCTCTTTCTCTTCATCCTCTTCATCCTCTTCATCCTCTTCATCCTCATCTAAAATTTCAACTATAGGTTCTTTAATTTTACTATCCGATTTAATTATAGATTCCTCTTTTTTACTTTCAGGCTTCTTCTCTTCAATTCTTGGTTCTGCAATTGATACTTTCTTTTTCAATACAATAGGTTTTAATACTGTTGAAGGTTTAGGTATTATAGGTACATCTTTTTTTAACAATTTATCTTGTTTAATATCATCTACGTCATCTGAATTTACTTCAATATCATCTTTTACAATAGGATTACTAATAGGTTTAATCATAACTTTCTCTTTTTTAGGAGGCATTCTATTTATATGTATATCAATTCCTAATATGGTTCTGGAATAGGTAGTATTATATATTTATAATTATAATATTTATATTTATAATAAACATTTTAAATTCAATTTTTAGACATTACTAATGTCTTAATATATTTGCTTCATAATACTAATTATATAATCTTCAAAATAATAAATAAGAAATCCAGATACTATACCAATCAGTCCTCCTACAATTACCTGTTGAATAGTATGACAACCTTCTATATACACTCTACTATATGAGAGATATAGAGCTATGTACGATATTATTATCGCTAAACTTATTGATATTAATGTACAACATATACAACCTAGATTTTCATTTCTATAATATTTTTTATTATACATAATCATTATAATTTTACAAATGATATATGTAACTATTGTCCAAGCGATTTGACTATGACAACTAGGCATACCAAATGTTTTTGAAAAAAAACCATTCATTGTAAAATTACAATCATTAGAGTAACTAGGTCTTTCACCTAATCCTAAAATAGGTAATTTTTTTTTTCCTAATAAATTATATAGTGATTGAAATATTATACTTTTAGCAATCAAATTAGAAATTATTACAATAATAAACATTATTAATAAATAAAATGATTTATATGATGGTAATAATATACAATTTATAAATAATAGAAAAAAAAATATTATGTGTGATAATCTGGATAACATATGATATACATTTTTATCTTGATACATATTTGTAATATATGTAATGAAATATTCTTATATTTTTCTCATATTTTATTCTATATTAAATATAGTAGTATAATTAATTTTATATCATAATGAATAATATTAGTAATAGTATTAATAATAGTAATAAGAAAATATCAATTATAATTCTGGCTTGTATAGTTATAGTAATTATTACTTATATTATATATTTCCTATATACAAAATTTACTAGTGTTGAATTATTTGGAGTTAGTGATAGTAATAGTAAAAGGAGTAAAATGATGAAAATATTTAAATCTAAAGATACATCTGAACCAGGTGAAATTAATGAATATGATCCAGATTCAACTAATGAAAATGAAATAGACTGATATTCCTCCTAATAATCCTAATAATCCTAATACATATAATTAAAAATATATTAAGCTTAAAGATACAATAGTATATAGATACAATAGTCATACAATAGTCATACAATACTCCTAAAATATTCATACAATGTCATCACTACGTACAAAATCTCTTCTAAATTATTTAATAAAGCAAAAAAAATATAAGAATGATAGTATGAAATTTGACTTGGTATGTACTCAAATATATAGTCTACATCTAAATAGAGATGACGATGAATTAATAAATGAATCTCTTAGAGATAATAATCCTGATAATAGCGTATTTGACAAAGGATATAAAAGAAATTTTATAGATAATAAATTTTACAAAAATTATAAAGATAAAAAATAAATAATTATTAGAGTGTAGATTAGTTTTATTTCTAGCTAGAAGATGATCTTTTACTAGATGATTTTCTTTTATTCTTATCTACATAATTATCAAGTATCTTAATACATTCTGATCCTGGAGTATGTTTTTTATTTAAAACTCTAGTTTCTAGATCACTAATACTTAAATCTTTATTTTTATCAAATAAACATTCACATATTTGTTTAGCAATTTTTTTATTAAGATTTAAATTTTTAACTTTCTTATTACTAACTTTAGTAATACACATATGTTGAATTTTATTATGTAAATCTTTTACTCCATATACTTCTCCAATATAACTACTTTTTTTAATATCAGATGGATTAGATGTTCCAGATATAGATTTAGATTTTATAAAATTATCCAAAGATGGTTTGTCAGATAAATTCATACTATCTATTGAAAATACTGAAGTTATAGTTTTTTTTGTTTTTCTATTCTTCTTTGTCTTCTTTGTCTTTCTAGTCTTCTTTGTCTTTCTAGTCTTCTTTGTCTTTCTAATTTTACTTTCTTTTTTTAGCATGATATGTATACTTATTTATAATTATATGTATACTTATATTTTACTATCTACTAAGAAAATAAATAAATACCATAATTATTTCATCTTCATAAACTATTTATCATATAAATAAATACAAGTTAAGAATAATAAGGACATATAAACTATGCTATATCCGAAATAATTTAGTTTTCCATAAATCTCTAATTTACTTTCAAAATAATAATATATAATCGGTACAATAGCACTTTTTAAGAATGTACCCATAAAATTTGGCCTATATATTTTAACTATTTCTTGCGATTGTAATATATACATAACCCATAAAACAGGTGCAAAATGATAAATTTCGTTTATTAAAGTATATTCAATTGCTATTTTATCTCTATCTCTTTTATCGGGTAGTACTTTTCCAAGAAGTCCTACCATTAATTCATCAAAATTTACAATTTGTACTATATTTACTACTATGAAATTGACTATTACTAAGGGAATAACTATTATAAATATTTCAATTAGATTAAGATAGTATGCTAGAATAGAAACTATAATTGCGAAATTAGAAATATATCGAAATGATAAACATGATTTAATATAAAACCATAAACTAAGATCTTTTGCCATTCTGGAATAGGTTCATAGTATTAGTATATTAAAATATAATATTATATAATCTTTTATAAATTAAAATATGAAAATAAAAACTAAGTAAATAATAATCTATTGAATATATTTAATCTATTTAATATATTGAATAATTGTAAAATATTATAAAATATTGTAAAATATTATAATCACATAAAAATGTCTTCAATGTATGATGCCTATACACCTAGAATAAATATGAATATAGCAGCTCAAAGTGATTTACAATCTGGACAATATGATCCTAAATATATGATAACAAAAAGTGATGGTTTAACAAATATTAATAATGGTAAAAGTAATACAGATGATCTTAATTATTTTTTTAATCAAGAAACTCCATATAAGTTTCCAGCATTGGTAATATGCAATGATACTAAAAGGATTAATCAAAATGAAGATGTTTATCAAAAATATTCTGATATAATCTATGATGAATGTGGTAATCGTTTTAATATCCGTAATCTCAAAGATTCCGCTGGTCTTTTACAAGCAGGATACTCCGCTAATATTGATCTAGATAGTCATATGAAAAATATTAACTTCTATAATGATAAATGCTTCTATGATAATTGGAAAAAGAGCCCTAAATCTGATATGACACCTTGTAATGGTCTGAAACGAAACTCTGCTGTTCTAACTCCAGATTATACCCCAGTTGGTAAAAATTATGAAGATTGTATTGGTAATCCTAGTGAAGGTTCTAAAGGATCATGTAGCAATACACCACCTACTGACCTAGGTTTCGAAACTGATGTTCGTAAGCGATATGATTTTTCACATAATACTTTTAAAACCGAATCCTGTATTAAACCAGCGGATAGGGTATCTTTCAAAACTGCACCTGTACCAAATACTGATAATATGTATAAATATCCAAATGAAAAAAGAAATATGGAATTATTAAAAACTATAAATAAAGGAGTACAGCATGAATACTATAAATTTTTTGAAGATACTAAATGTATTTCATTTCCACAACAACGATTATTTAATAATATTACAAAAGCAAAATGCCTACCATCCCATCACTTTATAGGAGATATTAATCCTAAGTATCTCAAATAAGTTTTTAAGTTTTACCAAAACTTAACTAAAACAGCTTTTAGAAAAAGCCGTACCAAAAAAGGCCACCAGAATTTTAATTATTCTTTAATTGATGTTGAATGTTGATTTCGTTTATTGAATTATTCTTTAATTGCCTGTGAATGTTGGTGTCGTTAATTGAATTTTTTTTTTAATTTATGTTGAAATGTTTTTATATTTTCTATATTTTTTATCCAATTATCCACCAGTCAGTTCCATCACTTTGAATATGAACATAATTACCAATAATAGTATATGTTCCTCCTACAGTGTCTATCTTTGCTGTACCTGGTAAAATATAACAACTATTAATACTATAATTAATTACTTTAATTACATAAATACGTCCATTAAGTATTTGACTATTCGTAGGTAATGTAACATTAATACTTTGTATAGCACAATTTGAAATAACTGTATAATTAGTTAAGTCTAGAATAATATTTGTAGATGTATTTATAATAGGTAGTGACATAGAACCATTTACACTTAATACTGACCCCGGGGATTTAGTATTAATACCTGTCAGTCCAGATGAATTCACATTAAAACCAGGATAATGAACATGAATAATATTGCCAGTAGCATCATAAGCAGATAAATCACCACTTACTATAACTTGATTAGTTGCACTTATGTCGACGATAGTTGAACTAGTAAGTGTTTCATTTTCAATAACAACCGAACCTCCAATAAACATATTTTTTTCCTCTTCAGATAATGTTGAAAATATATTATTTGATAAAGTAATTGTAGAGATTAGATAAATTGTATCATATGTTACACTTACAATAGTATTTATATTACTACCGGATAATCTTAGTTCTGGAGCTACATTAAATGTAGATGCTGGTTGTAAAATATTAACCCCTACATTACCAGTACTAGTAATAGACATTCTAGTCTCAATACCATTTCCATTATCATCATTATTAGTAAGAAAATCTAATCTTCCATTCAGAACTTTATTAGCATAATCATTAGAACCACTTATACCAGCTAGAACTTTACTTCTAATATCAGGATTACTACTTTCTGTAATACTGTGGTTGCCACCAAAATAAATATTACTCCTTTCGTCAAATACACTACTAGCTCCTATAGGGGAAGCATTAGAATTACTTTCTAATAAAAATGAACATTCCTGATCAGTACCTAATGTAAGGGCGTGTAATAATGTTAAAGGATCATTTAAACCAGCATTACCACCTCCAATACCAATATTACCATAAGATGTTAAACTAACCAATGTATTAAGACCAGTGACACCATCATTAACTGATAATTTCATAATACCAGTATTATCAGAAGTATCACTATTGTGAGATGTTTCTATCCTTCCAAGTAGAACTGATCCTGGGGTATTTATTGGTCCATTAGTATCATATCCTTTAAAGTTTATTGCGGTTTGCCTTCCATTAAGAACATCTTCTGGATAATTATTTGTGATTGTAAGTTCTGGTACATTTGAAGATGCAAAAAATGATGTTTCAAATTCACAAGAACCACTAATTTCCATCATGGTAGAAGGTTTAGATGCTCCTAGAATCATATTACCATAATTATCAATATGACCACGGATTGAATCACTATTATCAAAGAATGTATATATGCTAGGTCGCCTTAATACTGATAAATAATTACGAGTTGCTTCTGGACCATCATAACCATTTCTATCAATTATAGCATTATCATCATCTTGTATACTAATAATTGTAAATTCTCTAGATGTATTATTTGCTTGATCATTTAATATAATTATATCACCTACCGTTAATTCTTTTGTAAAACTAGTAGTACCATTGCCATATATAGTTGTATCAATACTACTAGCTGTAATCTCACCTGTTAAAATTGAGTAAGGTAATGGTCGACTACTTAGATTATTGATTTTACCATCATCATCTATTACAATTGATTGATTATATGTAGCATTAGAATTAGGACTTAATATCATGGAAGCCTTTGCTGGAAAATTAGGATTTCCATATGCATATAATTGTTCTATTTCTTGTAGTGTAAGAATACTATTATAAAATCGCAACTCATCCATATAACCACGAAAGAAATTTGCAGTAGCATCTGAATTGGTACCAATATATGTTGAAAAACCTGTTAATGGACCCCCGCTAATAATACCTATTGTATCACTAATAGATTCAATATTACTATCTACATATAAATTAACTATAAATTCAGATGTGTTAGTTAGATTAACGGTTAATAATATATGATGCCAATTAGAATCATTTAATGTAGTTACCCCCTGTAGTGATATAATTGTAGGACCATTAACAACAACATTTGAAGATAAAACCATATTACCATCACCATTAATATCAACTAGACTTAAAGAATATGAACCTACATTATTATCACCCTTATTCGTAATTATATCATAAATAGTACCAGGTACTATATTACTAGGTACATTAATCCACATTGATATACTTAAAGTTTGATATGTATCTAAAATATAGGGTAACTTATTGTCGGCATATATATCCACATTTACATAATTATCAACACCATTAAATAATAGGGCATTATTAATAAGTCCAGGATTCCAACAATTTTCAATATCAAAATTATTCAAAATACCGTTAGTATTCTGGTAAGTAGTTATGTTGATATTAGATAAATATGAATTGAAACTGGAATAATCAACTGCCTGGGTTCCCTGTGTTTGGTCAAATTTATAGAAACCTACCAAATTTGTAGGTTGTGGGTAAAGGTCATCGTACCTCAATGAATTAACACTCTGGATACTATTTAATATGTTGCTAGAACCATCTAGAAATTGAATACATTGTAAGGGTGTATTGGTTATTACATGTTGTGATGTATTTTGAATAGTAATAGTCGATGGATTTGCAGGGTCATCATAACGATTAGATAAAGTTGATTTAACATGTAGACCAGAAATGGGATTAATAGTTCCAATCCCTAGTTGATTATTATGATTAAAAACAAGATTACTATTACCATCTTCCACACTTAAAAGAGAGTGATTATACCCTATCATTTGTTGAAATACTCCCACACCAGTTAATACAGAAGTATTACTACCTAAATTTATACTCTTATTATCCCATGAAATAACAAATCCATAATCATTTCCAGCAATACTCTGTAAATGTGTAACTACTTGGTTCCTTTGTTTTAATCCATCAAATTGTGATGTTAACCTCTGTTCGGACGATACCATATTACCAGTAAATACATCGATAAGACCATAATAAATGCTAGGAATACTACCATTGCTCCAAGTCACTAGGGCAGTTCCCTGATTATCTACTGAAACAGCAGCCAGAGGTCGTTTATATTGATAGATACTACTATTGCTACTATTATTAAAACGTTCTAAATCAGCATAAAGAGGGGTAGTATTTACTTCAACATTCCAGAGAGGACTGGAAGCTGTAGCTATACTAATATTTGAATTATATCTATAGGCTACTACACTTTTACTACCTATATCTAATGTTATGTTTGCTGTTGTCGAATTTATAAAATCAATAGTCGCTATTTTCTCTACTACATTACCAACACTAGCATTACTAGATATAATATTTATTTCTTCTGCTACTAGTAATCGATTTGATAGATTTCCTACTGTAATAGTTTTAATATCTGAATATACTGCTGCGATAGAGGCAGTAGCACCACTTGTACCACCTATTACAGGATCACCTACATTATAAAGTGCTGTATCCGCCTCATAACTTCTATAAAAAGAAATAACAAATCCACCATTAGGATTACCTAAACCAATATTATGGGTATTTATTTCACAAACAGATACAAGACCATCACTAATACTAGAAAAGGTTTGATTTCCTGCTTCTGTAATTGGTATCTCTCCGGAAGATATACTGACATTACTACTATCAAACACCGCAACAGCAATTGTATATCTTGGGTCAGGAGTTGCGTCAATTGCTCTCATATAAGCACATACGAATCCATCTGGGTAATATGAGTCATCGGATGGTAGACCGGCCACATATGGATAATTACTAGATAGTGTTGGGCTAGGATCAGTTATATAAAATTTAGATTTTATAATTGTTGCATTATCAGATATAATAACACCATATATAGAATTTTCTCCAGAACCATCATTTTCTGACCAGACTACTATATAATTGCCATTATAAAGGCCCGATGCCTTTGTATAGTATAGATTTTGAGTTAGTGTAGGGGTATTTAGTTGAATATCATAATCACGAATGGGTAAATTATTATGATAAATTTGACAATAAATATTATATAAACTTGTATTTGAATTATAACTTGTCCAGGATACTATATAATGATTAGAATCTTGTATCTTATTACCGGCAACTGAAGGAAATGATTCTGTATCGGAAATTGTATCTGTTTTATTTATTTGAAAATTAGTACCATATCTAGTACCATCTGATAAGTATCTCTGGCCAAATACATCGAAATTAGGTATTGTACTTTCAGAATTATAATTATTCCATACTAATACATAACCTCCCGATTCCAGATATGATATAGATGGATTAATTTGATATCCAAAAATAAGATTTTGATTTACCAAGAGAACTTTATTATAATTACTATCAAGATCAAGACAAGCATTAGGTATTTTTTTCTGGATACCAATAGCTCCATCTCCAGTAATCCGCATTTTTTCACTACTATTTGTTTTAATCACAATATCACTAGGAGTTGTAGTTTCAATATACGAATGAAATGGTTGAAGGGAATACATTGGTTCTGCAACTGGAAGACCTTCATAAGGAATATCAACAATTGCTGATATTTTTGATTCAAAAGTAAATTGCTGTTGATAAGAAAAACCTGTAGTACGAGAGAAAGTTACTGATATATTACTATCTAATGGTATTGGTGTAACTGTATCTAGAATTGGTACATAGATACCTTGGAAGGTAACACCGCCATTATTGGACCACATAAATGTATTAGGAGTTCCAATGCTATCTATCTGGAGAAGATAAATTGTGGATACTGTACCAGAATATGTTCCAGATACAGTAATATTAGATGAATCACTACTACTTGTTACAATTGAACCTATACTTACAATAGTATTCAATTGGTCTCGATATGGAAAATAGATTTGTCTACCAACATCGGAATAATTGAAATCATTATAAATATTGCCTACGATATTAGGACTATATTTTGGTATTTCTAGTGGATATACTAAATTACCAACTTGAAAAACTAAATATTGCTTGAAACTGGCTTTATCATTATTTAATCCAAATGTACCCATTGATAATATACATTGAGTTCCATCTGCAATAGTATTGCTACTTTGTAGAGTAATTTCCGCTGCCACATTGCTGGCTTTACTATTTACCATAATACCATTATAACCATCTTTACTCATACTAGGCTGTGTTATTGCTACATCTAATTGGTAATCTAGTGGACTGGTATTTTGATTAACTAATAGGTTTCCATTTTCGAATTTTATTATAGGAACTCCGTTGGAACTAGTACCAAACTGAATATCTCCGGTATTGGAAACAAAACTAATTACATCGCTACTAACAAAATAGATATCTCCAGAATTAACATTGAAATTATTAAAAGATTCAAGATTGATATTTTGCGTTTGTTGAGGCCCTGATGTACCGGTTGAAGAGACACCTATATTAATATTAGATCCCTGTGATAATATATCAATATCTCCATTAGATGTTAATAGATTAATACCACCTTTACCTGCTTTTTGTAAAATACCTCCATTAGTATTACTGGCCTCTATTATAATAGCATTTGCTAGATTTGCATTACTATTTAATATAATAGATTGAGTATCTGCAACTATGGTTAAATTGCCAGTATATGCTTCTATATCAATATCATTCGCAACTCCGAGTTTATAATAAGTATTGGAATCAATTATATAAGAAGAACCAACGGACCTATAATTGGCAAGATTATCAAACTTTATTGATCCATTGTTATTTACTACTGAAAATGATTTTTGGGGTGTTGTCATTTTTTATTATAATTTATAGTATTTGTGATCCTATATTTATCCTATACTTATCCTATATACTTATATTATATATATAGAATATTCTAAAACTCTTTAAACTCTTGCGATTAATATATTTTTATATTTTTAATACTATGATATATTTTAGATACATTAGATATATTCATATAACACAAGTTCATATAACACAAGTTCATAAATAATACAAAAATATCTCAATGTAATATAAATATAGATACAAATATAGATACATATATCTAGAATATATAGATACATATATCTAGAATATAAAAGGTAATAAATAGTAAATAATAAGTAATCAAAAATGCCACAAGCAGGATTATTAGAGTTAGTAGCTCATGGAATACAGGATATATATTTAATCGGAAATCCACAAATTACATTTTTTAAAACTGTTTATAAAAGACATACAAATTTTTCAATGGAAGCCTTTCAAAATAGTTATGACCAAAAACCAATATGGGGAGGCAGAACTACGTTTACTATATCAAGATATGCGGATTTAATATATACTATGTTGGTCGAACTAGATTTTCCAAAGATATATGCGCTGACCACTAGTGACCCCACTTGGGGTGGTCCAGCTAGTGATTTTAACATTGGACGGGGAAATATTAGTTGGGTCAATAATGCCGGGCATGCCGCTGTAACCTATTATGAGTTGAGGATAGGTAATAATGTTATTGATCGGCAATATAGTGAATGGATGGATATCTGGACTCAGCTCAGCCAGAGCGAATCTAAAAAGAGGGGTTTGGACTTAATGCTAAACCGTAATCCACAATTGGAATACAACTCTGGACCATTTACTACTTACACCCCAATGCAATTTTGGTTTTGTCGTAATATTGGTCTGGCGTTGCCTCTAGTTGCCCTACAGTATCATGATATTCAGTTTGAAGTAAATTTTCGCCCCCTAAATCAAATGTATACATTTGGCCCTAATAATTATTATACTGCTACTAGCGATGGTAGTAATGTATTGAAAGTATTTAAATTATATCCTAATACTCCTGAACTATATGAGACTGATATTAAGGGTAAAATTGTAGTATTTCCAGATGGTGGCAAATATTTCATAAATCCTACTACACAGAACTTTACAGGGCAAGATGGGTCTACTGGTAATCCATATTTAGTTAATATGGTTCAGTCGGTAACATCTGGATATACAAATTCTACTGTATATATAAAACCTAATGGTATATTGGATGAAACTAATTATCCTATTCCAAATATGACTGCTCTGAGACTATATATTGATTACATATATCTAGATACTATTGAACAGCGGGAATTTGCCAATGCTAAGCACCGTTATTTAATTGAACAATTGCAATATAATGGATCCGAAACAATAGTGCCTACTACGGAAACATATAGAAGTACTCTTAATTTCAATCTACCTATTAAAGAGATTTTTTGGGTAAATCAATTGAATAGTGTTTATTTAACTAATGACCTCTTTAATTATTCTAATACTGTAGATCCAATAGTACCACAAAATAATATTATTGCAAGTGCCCAGATATATATTAATGGTATAGAGAGGTTTAGTGTTAGGAATGGTGATTATTTCCGGATTATTCAACCTTATCAGAAACACACCAGATGTCCTAATGGATTTGTATATACTTATTCATTTAGCGTCAAGCCGGAAGACTACCAGCCAAGTGGTTGTAGTAATTTTTCAAAGATTGATACTAAAGAGTTGTTTTTAAATATGAATCCTAATACTGGTTCTCAGCAGTTGAGGGTTTATGCTTTGAACTATAATATATTGCGAATTATGAGTGGGATGGGTGGGATAGCTTTTAGTTCCTAGACAGGATTTAGAAAATCCCGTGCGCAAACTCTAGAGAGGCTAAAGCCTCTCAGTAGTTAACACATTTATTATGAGGATTTAGAAAAAGCCGCGCCAAAGCAGCTTTTTAGAAAAAAGCCGCGCCAAAGCAGCTTTTTAGAAAAAAGCCGCGCCAAAGCAGCTTTTTAGAAAAAAGCCGCGCCAAAAATACCCTTCGGGTAAGATCTTTAATAGTAGTACAAAGGATTCTTTATTTTAATTTTATTTTAATTTTTTTAGTTTATATCTAATTATATTATAATAGTTAAATTATATTAATTTATAAAATGAAATTTGGAAAAATATTGTGTAATATTATATTTATAATTATTTTAATACTTTTTACAGTAGGATATAATTTATCAATTATAAATGCTATTGTGAATATTAGTATAAGTGAAAGTTCTGGGAGTAGTACAAGTGTCCAAAAATATATTCTATATATTAATAATCTTGTTAATCAATCTACAATTAATAATGTAACTACTAATAATACTATAAATTATAGTGAATTTTCAAGTACAGTCGATACAATATTTATGGCAATTAAATATATATGCATTGGTATATCAAGTACTATAGGGCTAGGATTAATATTTTCAGTTTTTGGATGGAAAATATTTAGTAAAATATTATTTATATTATCATTAATATTAATGATTATAATATCAGTAATATTAATTATAATTATTAATATAAGCTTTATTAAAGATACAATAATTACTTTTGTAACTCAAAAAATACAATCTATATATAATCTACCAAATATTAATACTACTATAAATAATACAACTATAAACTATGAAACTGGGGGTATTTTAATATCAGTGGCATCGGCACTTATGCTTATTAATTATATTTTATATGCATTTATAGGGTAAAATATATGTATTTTAAATATATATATTATATTTTATATTATTTTATTTTATATTATTTTATATTATTTTATATTATTTTATATTATTTTATATTATTTTATTCTCGTTTTAATATTTTTGATCATTTATATTATTACTGTAATACATAATTATATCTAGGCACAATAATATTTATATAATCCATATAATTTCATATAAATCATGTCAAGTCCTCTAGAATTAATTAAACCTATCCTTTCTAAATTATCTTCAATATTTCCCAATACATATACTACCAATACAACAGACAACTCCAATATTAATAATGAAACAGTCACATCATCAGAAGATAATACCATAGATATCCAGAAAACATTTTCAAGTGAAAATATAAATATAACCCCAATTATTAAAACTATTCTAGAACTACATGCCGAATTTCCCAGCAATATACTAAATACTAAAGCCGGGCACAAATATAATGAACTAGAATTCTTCCAATCTAACCAAGATAGTAATGCTACCAATAATACAAAAACCAATTCCAACGCCTTGTTTGAAAAGTTTAACCGTACTCATACCCAATTAGGAAAGACTCTTCTCCAATCTATCATCCTAGAACCAACTATTAATGTATCTGGAATACTTAAACACCGGCAAGCAATAGCCATGTCATTCATGAAACATCCACAGCTAGCTGCAATTCGAAAGACTCTAGCAGAGTGTTCTAAACTGGAGCGCGATATTCTAGCTATGCAAATGACCGATACTCCAGAAATGGAAGAAGTATATAAAGTGGTTTTCTTCCAATTTAGAGGCCTCCAGAATTTCAATTACCATGAACTATTTTTAAAAGTATTCTATTATTTTATTATAATATTTAGTCCCATATATGGTATTGTAGGTCCATTTGTATTTATGTTAGCTCCATATGTATTTATGCGGTATGTATTCAAAATACCATTGCCTTTTGAAACATTTTTTTCTATATTAAAGAAAATGGTTCTAGGTGGTACAGGATTCTTTTCAAATCTAAATAAAATATTAAATAGCGGCATAGGAAAAGTTGCGGAGCAAATGATGACTGGGGGTGGTGCCGGTGGAGGAGAAGGGGGGTCTGACGGAATTAGTATTAAAAGTGTTGTAATATCAATGGTCAAATGGTTAGTGGCTTTTATGAATAGTTCTGGAGGTACCTATGTATATTTAGGATTTATAATATGTACCTATCTATATGGAATATATAACAGTATTCAGGTAAGTATTACCTATAATAAAATAATAAATATGTTTCATTCTAGACTCAATATAATATCGAAATGGTTGAAGGGTGCTGTCAATTTTTACAAAATGGGCCTAGGTTTTGACTTCCCCGAAATAGCTCCTCTAATCAGTCAAATGTCCTCATTAATGTCCAATCCTACTATTATAAATCTATTAAATCATGATACATTCAAGAGTGAACCTGGACTATTATCAAATAAAGGGATTATAATTAAAACATTTAGGGAATTTCTAGATATGAAAACCTTACTAGCACCATTCTGTAAATATATGGCTCATATTGATATCTGGACAGGGATTGGTAAGTGGCTACAAGAAGGCTATGGGGTTGATAGAACTATCTGTAGTTTTGCGGGCGGTGATTATGATAGTGATATTGATACTTCTAGCCCACCATTTGTCAAAGGTTCTAATGTTTGGAATATTTGTTGTGATGTACCCATCTATAATGATGTAGCCTTGGGTCAAGGTAAAGGTTCTATAGATAAATCAAATACCCATGCAAATCTACTTATAACTGGACCCAATGGATCTGGTAAATCGACCTATATTAAATCGGTAATTGAATGTATTTTACTAGGCCAAACCCTAGGAGTTGCCCCCGCAAAGGAATTTTCCTTTACACCATTTACAAATATTGCTACCTATTTAAATATACCTGATTGCCAAGGTAAGGAAAGCCTTTTTCAGGCGGAAATGAATAGATGTTATCAACAATTGGAAATGTTGAAGGGCGCCGAGCAAAAAGGCCAGTATAGTTTTAATATTATGGATGAGATATTTGTTTCAACTAATTATCAAGAAGGAATGAGCGGCGCCTATGCAGTTATAAAGAGGATGTGTAAGATGTCTAAATGCTTGAATATTATTACAACCCACTTTGATGTTTTGGCCGGAATGGATGAACTTAATGTTGCTAAACAATATTTTGATATTGAAATAGATGAACATGATAATATCAAAAGAGATTATAAGATTAAAAATGGTGTCAGTAAGAAACACTTAGCATTGAAATTGCTGAAAAAGAAGGGATTCGATGCATCTATTATCGAAGATGCTGAATACCTATATGACAAATTACAGAAAGATTCTAAGAAGGAAGTTGCGGAAGTTGCGGAAGTTGCTGAAGTTGCAGAGGAAGTTATAGAAGAAGTTATAGTTTCTGTTCCAGAAATGGTTCTGGAGAAGGATGATTCTGACATAGGTATTCCAGAAGTAATTATAAATAATGCTGAAATGGTTCTGGAGAAGGATGAATCTATAATAGATGTTCCAGATGTTCCAGATGTTCCAGAACTAATTTTAGATAATTTAGATGATTTAGAATAAAAGTAATATAAAAATATATCATTAAGAAAGTATATATAAATAAGAAAGTATATAAAAGATAGAATAAGTAATAATAAGTAATAATAATAAGAATGTCAAGTTTAAAACCATCAATATTAGTTAGTCCGGCATATACCACTAACAATATAGATAATCAACAGGCAGGATGGTATCAAGTTTCGCCGAATGCAGGAGAACTTGCCCTACGGGTAAATTATACTGATATCGGCATAAGTGGGGAAATAAGATTAAATGTTTTAGATACTCCTCCTAAATTTCAAGGTAATAATGGTTTTGAATGGGTTGACTTTAATTCAACACAAGGTCCAGAAGGTCCACCAGGTCAAAACTTTATTAATGCCGTCAATTTCAATAATCTATCTTCAAATACAGAGGTAAGTATTGAAGTACCTCTAGCTAGTATATTTGCTACTACTTATATTAATGTTGGTGAAAATTTAAGTAATGTTAATATTAGAAGTCTAGAAGGAGGAACATATGATATAAATAGTAATTTATCAACACCAAGTATTATTCTACAACAAAATAGTAATGTAATTACTATCTCAGCTCAACCTTTACCATATACCTGGGATTTTACAGAAGGTAAAAATACAGTCAGTTACTTAAAAAATATTAATTCCGGATGGGGTGAAAATTCAAGATGGGTAGTTCAAGAAGGATCCAATGTTCTCCAAGGTCAAGCGGTTAGATTAACTAAAGATTTATCAACAAGTAATATTGTTATTGTACCGGTTACATATTCATCATTAACATCATTTGTAAATCCTTTTACAGCACCTTTTAATATGTTAGGAATCGCAACTGAAAATGCTTCTGGTGGAGAATCTTGTATAGTTTGTACCAAGGGTATTACTACAGCTCTTTGTACAAGTAATATTACAACAGACTTTATTCTAACTACAGAAATTACAACTGTAGGTATAGATGGAATTGTAGGGAAAGATGGAGGTATATTTGCTACAACTAATATACCAACTGTAGATTATATCAGAGCAGGTTATTTTCTAGAAACATCCGCAGATATTAGTATCAATAATAAGATATTATTCTATGTAGATCCCAAGGTTCAGATTGGATAGTGACGAGAGGGGGAGGAATCATTGACACTCTGGATCAGAGCAACTCATATAAGGAGGACACCAACTACCACTTTTAGGACACTGTCGCCAATATCCAGAATAAGCAGGATAAAATCCATAAGGTCTCCAATTTCCCATTCCATTCCAATGATGGGAATTAGGTCTGTGAGTTTGCCAACCAACACCCCACCTAGGACCCCAGCGAGGATAAAAAGCTTCATTATAATTAGTGTAAATCATATAGATTAATACAACTATTGCTATTATAGATATTATATAAGATAAAAACATTCTGGAACAGTATTATTATTAGATTATTATTAGATTATAATTTGTGTTTGTATTATGATTTAATTATGATTGTATTATTATATATATTTTGATTAGATATTTTTTAGATATTTATAGTTTTATTATAGTATTAATATTTTATAGTTTTATAGTTTTGTTGTTTTATTTTTTAGATATTTTTTAGATATTTTTTAGATATTTTTTTTTTTTTTTTATTTTTATTATATTTTTATTATTTTATTTTTTTATTTTTTTATTTTTTTTATTTTTTTTTTAT
>Ga0114966_10000506_pt1 | contig 37336 bp, 31 predicted proteins | sample M_130207_XF_Meta_FD_87029 | JGI IMG/M metagenome (GOLD analysis project Ga0114966, IMG submission 87029) | Freshwater microbial communities from Lake Montjoie, Canada to study carbon cycling - M_130207_XF_MetaG | ecosystem: Environmental > Aquatic > Freshwater > Lake | place: Lake Montjoie... | reverse complement strand
GAAGCAATTTTTTACAATGCTTGTTATTATTGATATTTCTAGGGCGAGATACCCTCGCAATGCCTTTTATTTGAAATAACTTTCAACTTTATAATTTATTTCAACTTTATAGCATTCAAAGTAACCGCTACACCCATATTAATTGCCCAGCCCCGATTATAGGATTTCTTATCTGTTGTTGCTGTTTCTAAATTATTTAATCCTAAAATATATTTGTATTCGGCATAAAAGGCAATAGATTTTGTTAGTGCTATTTTTAATCCGGGAGAAAAAAACAGCCCAAAATCATTAGTTTTCATTGATTTTTCTTTTTTTATATCATACGTATCAGCCCCAATTGTTTGAGATCCTTTTTGCATATATCCCAAATAGGGTGATAAAGAAAAATAAGGTTTTAACCTCCATTTGTTATAAATATATCCTAAACCAATATTCGCATCGGCATATTGAATGTTCCAATTAATATTCAATCCTTCGTATATCATTGAGGCACCACCTTTACGCAAGCCTATATTTGCGCGTATAAATAGCCCGTTTTGCTGCGGATACTGATAACCCAGGCTAAAGCTGGTTGTAGTATTATTAGTTGTAAGTTCTGTTAGTTGATTACCTTGGCTGTTAATAAATTGAAATGTTGAAAATACCCGCCCTGCATCAATGGTTAATGTTGGTAGTTCTTTTTCCTCCTCTCCCACCGCAGGCTGGCTCACCCCCGCATTGCTGGGCTGAAGTATGCCTGCAGTTGAATCTTCTTTTACTCTAATGTATAATTGCTTTATTGCACGGGCCTGTGCAATTGAATCCGCCGCTATCTTTTTGTACAATTGCCGTATTATATTTGACTGTGCAATTGAATCTGCCGCTATCTTTTTGTACAATTGCTGAATGGCAGCCGAAGTTGCAATTATATTATCTGTTATCTTTTTATCAGCTATTGAGGCTAAATACTTACCCGTTGATTTTGCAGTTGAATCTTTTACCTCTTGCGCAGTTGCTTTGAAAGTTAAATTTGAAATGCTGACAGTTAAAACTGCTATGATGATGCGTTTTTTCATTTTGAAATAATTAATTTTGATGAATATAAATTGTTTTTAGAGTCGGATAGTGCAATCAAATAGACACCATTGCTCCAAGCGGCACAATTAATTGTATAGCTTTTAAATTGATTGATTTTTTCATTTAATACGAGTTTCCCACTCAATTCCATTATTTGAATAATCACATTTTCTAATACTAATGCTGTTTCAATGGTTATTTGATTTGAAGTAGGATTTGGAAATACTGTTGCATTAATACTTGATTTAATAGTTTCTAAACTAAATACAGGTTGCTGAAATCCCGGATTATATCTTATTTTATTATTGTAATAAGATGTTGTACCATAAGGCTGACCGATGGTTTGCTGTACCATATTTCCATTTACTAACATACAATTGCCAGCGCTTGCAATACATTGACGCTTTAATGTTTGCGCGAAAACCCTCCCGATCCCGCTACAAAGCGGAAGGAGAAAGGAGCAGAAAAAAAGTACTGATAGGAGATTGCGTTTTTTCATTATAAAATCATAATTATTTTTATTCACCAAAAATTAAAAAACCTGTTTTATTCCGCATTATGCAGAACGAAACAGGTTTTTAAAAATAAATTATATTATGTGGTTTTCTCTCTCTCTCTCTCTCTCTCTCTCTCTCTCTCTCTCTCTCTCTCTCTCTCTCTCTCTCTCTACAACCATCATGGGTTCAAGGCTTTCAGCGCGGAACAGCGGGATTAAATAATTGTATGTTTTTTTTATTTGCATCGGATTATGGTTACTTGTCTGGAAACAAATATAAACTAATTTTGGTAATAATTTACAGTTCTGTATTTTGTATAATAGACGCTACATAAGTTAAGTACTTATGTTAATCAGCGAAAATACATGCCAAGCAGAAAATGACAAAGTGCTCAGTTATGTGGCGCTTCATGGCTTTTTTACAAAAAGATGCAGGCATATATTTAGATAGCGAAGGTATTACAGCATTTTTTCTTTTGTATTGATGCCCTTCGGTGGTTCTACAAGCCCTCCACACCAGCAACCCTGCATCGCTTTTGTTCATTCCTCAAGCGCATTTTTATAAGTATAATTTTAAAAAAATGAAATCGTCCATTTTTATTTATCAATATATCTTGTTTTGTCGGAAAATAATTTTGAAAGCTTATTATTTAGTGTCTGTCCATAGAGACGGCATTAAAACTTAGAACGTCATTGCGAAGGAGGCACGACTGAAGCAATCTCACACCAATATAAGAGATTGCTTCGGCTAAAAATAACACCTGTAATGGCAGAATTCTCACAAACTTGCAGGTGAAATAAACCCGCAAGGGCGGAAAGGCTTTCCCAAGGGTACATATCTGTCATAATTCCCTTTTGTTTTTCGTACCAGTAACATTCCTCTGCTTAAATCAATATCCCTCAGGCGTATGGTTCTAACCTCACCACAGCGTAAACCGCAACCATAAAGCAAACCAATCAATAATTTATGTTTTAATAGTTCAGCATGTTTTAACAGTGCTTTTACTTCATCACGGCCAAGTACAATGGGTAACTTTTTATCATGTTTAATAATTGGAAGTTGAATACGTTTGTCATTCAAACCTTCTAAACGAAACAAATATCTTAAACTATAAACAGTATGTTTAAAATACGATTCGCTCGCTGGACCTTTCAAGATCAAACCTTCCAGGTAATCCTCGATTTGATCATCAGCCAAAACTGTTGGAAGACATTGATAATGCAAGGCTATTTGAGCAAGATGCCGGGAATAATTTTTTTTGGTACTCTCACTTCGTCTTTGAGTATGCATCCTGCGTTCTAGCCTGCGATAAAGTTCATCAAAGCCATGCACTTCTGCGCAAGCTTTGGACAATAATGTTACTACATCATTGTTTTGGGGTAGATTAGTTGTTTTCATATAGTAATTTACAACAACTAATTTTATTTCTATATCTTTGGTATGGAATTAGAAAAAGCTCCGTGCGAAGCGCGGTTTAGTGCAACACCAAATAAGCGCTTCCAGCGCCTATTTGACCGTTGGGCGTAAGCTTATAAAAGAATCGAGCTAGCTTTGTTTTGAAGTTACATTTCGACTTTTAATTTTTTTAATTGTATTTATATCTAAAAGAATGACACGATTATTAATTATCAATTTTTTATTTTTTTACTTAAATGTTTCAGGACAGCATGACACCTTAAATAAACGTAATAGTAAAGGGAAAAAAAATGGTTACTGGATTCAATATCTGGACAGTCTGGCTTATCCTATTGATAGTGCGAATTCATATTTTTATGGTTATGACTTATATGCCCCCTAATGCTTTTACTCCTAATGAAGATGGCATAAATGATATCTTCTCCGGTAAAGGTATTTTTATTATTAAATATGAAATGAGTGTTTTTGATCGTTGGGGCAATTTGATTTTCTTTTCGATGATACCACTAAAGGTTGGGACGGCAGGGCGAATCATGGAAATGAAATTGCGCAGGGAGATGTTTATGTTTATTCAATTAAGATTACCGATATTACCAGACGGAAACGTAGTTACAGAGAGATTGTAACACTAGTGCGGTAAAAGATCCAAGACGATCTGGCAAACGGCTTTTTGAAAATCATGCAAAAAATTCAAATTTCATTCGCCAAAAAGCCTATTTCTGATGTAGCAAAGGCGGTTAAAACCAAAGCGGTAATATGTTTGAAAATAAAAAAAAACTTGTTTCTCTATACCAATCCGCAATGAGATTCCTGATAACATCAGCTATAGAAATTGCCGCATTGTCCTCCTTTGCTCAAGGGTGTGCAGGTTGCCAGAATAATTTAATTGTTAATCCCGGCTTTGAAAGTGGAAATACAGGTTTCACCTCCGGTTTACCAAATAATACTGACCCTAATTTAGGTTTAGGCGCTTCTGTTTATTGTGGATATGATGTTCGAACAATGAGTGGACTTCCGGTTTTCGTGACACCAGCAATATATCAGTTTCCTGTGAACGATCATAGCACAGGAAGTCCCTCAGGAATGGTTTTGGGATTGGGCGATGTTACATTGTGTGGTTCATCTCCTCCACTTAATATGATCTGGTCACAAACTGTTACCGTTACCCAAAATTCAGATTATGAATTTAACTATTGGTTTCTTGCACCTTCCGATTTGTTTTCCATCTGGATTAACAGTGTTCAAATAGGCAGCAGTACCTACAGCCCGTGCAGCAATTATCCTTTTGGCCCTTTTTGGACATCAATTCCCTGTCCCTTAAAATGGAATTCGGGAAACAGTACTACTGCAGTAATTGAGTTAAGGTATCAGCAAAATATTGGAAGTGGTTATTATTTAGATATGATGTTTGATGATTTGTGCTTTCATGAGGTTGCACCATTAACTGCGACTACAGCAGCTAACTCATATTGTGCTGGTTCATCTGGTTCTGCCACTGTCAGCGCTACAGGGGGGGTGCCTGGTTATACTTATTCATGGCTTCCATCCGGACAAACAACTTCTACAGCCAATGCGCTAACAGCGGGAACTCATACCGTTACTATCGTGGATTCCTGTGGATGTAATACTTTAGTAAAGACAGTGGTTGTTTCAGAATACCCTCAAATTGTTTCTTCCTTTACTAGTACAAAAATATGTCTTGGAGATTCAACAAAATTTTCCGACAGCTCAACTGTAATTTTGGGTAGCATCCCTTCCTGGAAATGGGATTTCGGTGACGGAAGCCCTGTTGATACTGCTCAAAACCCTGTGCATCTATTTGCCAATGCCGGAATTTACAACACCACACTTATTGTTAAAAGTAATTCAGGATGTTCCGACACTATTACCAATCCCGTGGCGGTTTATTATAATCCTGTTGCAAGCTTTTCCACCAGTGATGTTTGTTTTGGGAATTCTGTACAATTTATAAACATGTCCAATGTTGACTCTTCTACATCCATTGCCGGCAATTTCTGGATTTTTGGCGATGGCGTTACAAGTAATCTGCTAAGCCCCGTTCATTATTATAACGATGCTGATTCTTATAGTGTTATTCTTGTAACCACCACCATCGATGGCTGCAATGCCGCATTTTCAAATTCTGTTCATGTTTATGACCCGCCTGTTTCATCATTCACTTCCATTAACAACTGCTTGTTTGATTCGACAATAATAACAAATACCTCTGTCAATCCAACAATGGGAACTATTGGCAGCTGGTTATGGGATTTCGGGGATGGCTCTCCTCTAAATTCAACTATTTGGAGCCCTAGTCATTTGTATTCTGCACCTGGTAATTATCATCTTACTTTAATTACGCTTTCTTCCAATCTCGGCTGCCCTGATACCTTGAAAGACTCTATTACTGTTTACCCTATGCCTGTTGCTGATTTCAGCTTCACAAACGTATGCCTTAATCAAGCGGTAAATTTTATTGATTCATCACAAGTCCCAAGTGGTAATATCGCTGGCTGGATATGGGTTTTTGGCGATGGCTCTCCATTTTCTTCAATTCAAAATCCTAATCACACATATGCAAATCCCGGAACATTTTCTGTTACTTCGTTAGTTACCACCAACAACAGCTGTAAAGATTCAATATCAAAAAGTATTGTTGTACATCCATTGCCCATAGCCAATTACAATACATCCAATGTTTGTGATGGGAATATTGTCCAGTTTAGCGATTTGGCAACCATTTTACCCACGGACACAATTCTCCAATGGACATGGAGCTTTGGTGATGGAAGCGCTGCTTCTTTTACTCAAAACACTTCTCATTTATATGCTGAAAACGGGCCTTATACGGTTCAATTGAATATTGTTTCCAATTTTGGTTGCATGGATTCTATCAGTAAAATTAGTGTTGTGAATCCTAATCCTGTTGTGCTTTTCACAGGGAATGACACTGTTGGATGTGAACCATTATGTGTAACTTTTCAAAACTCATCTAGCGTTACAGCAGGCGCAATTGCTTCCTGTACATGGAATTTTGGTGATGGCAGTTCTTCCGGAAATTTAGACAGTCCGAATCATTGTTACACTAATAATTCGGTTTTTGCGCCAAATTATTTTACTATCACTCTGACAGCTACATCTGATAGTGGTTGCGTCAGCACTATTTCAAAAAACAACTATATCACTGTATACCCCAATCCTGTAGCCAGTTTCACAGTGCTGCCTCAAACAACATCAATTACTGATCCTGTTATTTCAATCACTGATTTATCTACGGGAGCTAATTTCTGGTATTGGAATTTTGGCGATCTGGATACGTCTTCTGCGACCACCCCATCGCCACATACATACGCGGATACGGGCACATACACCATAACATTAATTACATCTACTCAATATAATTGTATAGATACTACATCACATACCGTTGTTATTGAACCCGACTTCTTGTTTTATATTCCCAATGCATTTACACCAAATGACGATGGCATAAACGACATTTTCTCAGGAAAAGGTGTTTTTATTGTTAACTATGAAATGAGTATTTTTGATCGGTGGGGCAATAAGATTTTCTTTTCTGACGATACAACTAAAGGATGGGATGGCAGAGCAAACCATGGAAATGAAATTGCACAAGGAGATGTTTATATTTATTCAATTAAAATTACAGATATTAATAAACGAAAACATAGCTACAGAGGGATTGTAACATTAGTGAGGTAGTATTCTCGCAATTATTATTCTTCCAGAAATGGAGAAATTGCGAATTTTTAAAATGAAAAAATGAAAAAGATGTTTAATAACATGCACTAAGCGACGGCCTTCTGCTAAATGTCGGATTGGACTGTCCTTTATTTTTTGCCTTTTAAGCTTCCTGCCATTTTGGAAGGGCAGCGGAGGGGAACTGTTTTCAAAGGTAATTTCAAATCTGGGAGCATCAACTTTCTCTTCTCACTAGAAAGGGAAAATCCTGACAGATCCTATGGCAAACCGGGTATTCATTGAGGAGCAGGGGCAATTTAAAAAAAATCTTGCCGGGAATAAAATCATTCTCCCGGAAGCCATTTTGTTTGGAATAACTAACCCGGAGTTCAACGCTTATTTTACTTCGACAGGCATAACTTTTCTTTCTTCAAAAACGGCTAAGACACGTCGTATGGAAGCAGAAGAAGGCGAAAATGAGGAGAATACTCAACCAGAATGGGAAATAGTTAGTCTGAAATGGCAAAACTCCAACCCTGCCGTTCAGATTACAACCAAGGAAAAAGTTGCCGACTATTTTACGTATGGGAGGTATGCAGATAATACACAATATGACCATGTTTCAGCATATAAAAAAATATGCTACACTTCTATTTTTGAGGGAGTAGATGCAGAATTTGAACTTCCTGATAAAGGAGGCATCAAATACAGGTTTACTGTTCATGCAGGATTTAAAATACCATCAATTGCATATCGCATGGAAGGGGCAAAAAAACTTTATCTGGATACAAAAGGTGATTTACACATTGAGTCAGAATACAAAACGCTTCTTGATAAAGCTCCAAATGCATCTGTTAATAACAAAGAAATACCAATCAGCTATAAATTATCAGGAAATCTTATTGAACTGATTACGGAACAAAATTCAAGTCCTCTGGATGAAGACCTTATTATGGTAATAATTTACAGTTCTGTATTTTGTATAATAGACGCTACATAAGTTAAGTACTTATGTTAATCAGCGAAAATACCTGCCAAGCAGAAAATGACAAAGTGCTCAGTTATGTGGCGCTTCATGGCTTTTTTACAAAAAGATACAGGCATATATTTAGATAGCGAAGGTAATATAGCATTTTTTCTTTTGTATTGATGCCCTTCGGTGGTTCTACAGGCCCTCCCCACCTGCAACCCTGCATCGCTTTTGTTCATTCCTCAAGCGCATTTTTATAAGTATAATTTTAAAAAAATGAAATCGTCTATTTTTATTTATCAATATATCTTGTTTTGTCGAAAATAATTTTGAAAGCTTATTATTTAGTGTCTGTCCATAGAGTCGGCATTAAAACTTAGAACGTCATTGCGAAGGAGGTACGACTGAAGCAATCTCACACCAATATAAGAGATTGCTTCGGCTAAAAAAGCCTCGCAAAGATCACCCTTATTAACTTTGTTTCAAACAAAACAATTTTGGTTCAAAAATTTTAAATCCAGAATTCTGAATCTTAAAATTTGCATCATTTGAAAATGTTTGACTGTATTGACATACACTATTTAAGATAACAGCAGCCTTGTAAATCTCTTTTCAGCTACCTTACCAATGTTACAATTCCTATATATTTGTGTTTTATCATTTTAAAATCCGTAATCTTAACTACATATGCATAAACATCACTCTGCGCTATTTCATTTCCATGATTCGCTTTTCCATCCCATGGGTTTTTTATGTCGTCTGCTTGATAAATAAGGTTGCCCCACCTATCAAAGATAAGCATTTCAAAATATAATATTCCATATGCTTTTGCAAGAAAAAAATCATTAACGTCATCTCCATTAGGCGTAAATGCATTTGGAATGTATATTACCACATCCATACCTATTAAAATAGTTTTCTGCAAAGTATCGGCACAGGAATAAATATTATTAACTATCAGGCTAACTAGAAATTGTCCGGTATCCGAATAGGTATGGTATGGGTGTTGTAAAACAGAAATACTTTCCTGCTGGCCATCATTAAAATTCCATTGCCATAAATTAGCTCCCAGTGATTCATTTTGAAAAGATAGTAAAGGGCTTAATATTGTTGCAGGTTGCGGACTATAATTAAATGCTGCAACAGGAATTGGATTTACCATAATATAATTATTCTTAATTAAGCTGCTGGCACAACCATCGTTTGAAGTAACAGTTAATTTTACGGTAAAGCTTACAGGAGCATCTATTGTATTATTTTCAAAACAATGAAAAGGGTTTGCGAGATTACTTGCAGCACCATCACCAAAATCCCATAACCATTGTTGATTTATACCCGATGGTATGGTGGATAGATCCTGGAAGCTTATGCATAAAGGAGAACATCCTGTGCTGTCGGGTTGAAAATCAACAACAGGAGTAAAACGAACTACTATTGGAATGCTAACCGTGTCGTGGCATCCATTAGAATCAGTTATAATAACAGTATAGGTAGCATCCGCCATTGGTGAAACACTTATGCTACCTAAGGTTTCTGAAGTATTCCATAAAAAAGTATAATTGGGAGCACCACCTGATCCAGTAGCAGTGATTGTTGTGCTTTGTCCCTGGCAAATATTCATCAAACTTGCATTAACATTAACCGCCACCGCCGGTGTAACAATAGCAGTGAACGTTTGCTCACAACTATTTAAATCTGACACCGTAACGCTATAAGTACCTGCTGATAAACCAGAGATAGCGGCAGTGGTTTGCCCATTGCTCCACAAATAAGTATATCCGCCTGTTCCACCACTTGCTGTAACAGTTGCTATTGCATTATTATCTAAAGTACAGCTCCCACTTAATATCTCAATACTTGCTGTAATAGCTGCTGGTTCTGTTATCGTTAAAGTGTCAACAACATCGCATCCTGCAATATCGCTTACTACTATGAAATAATTTCCAGCACAAAGGTTATCGGCAACATTTATTATTTGAACCGGTATTGTATTCCAGGAATAAGAATAAGGAGGGGCGCCTCCAGCAGCCGTTACTGTAGCAGTGCCGTTACAAATTGCGTTACAATTTAAATTAACTTGAGCAGTAATAGAGGCTGTAATAGCAGTAGGGTATTCAACAAGGGTAAGCGAATCCGTTGCTGCACATCCGTTAGCATCAGTAACAATAACAGCATAGGTTCCTCCGGAAAGGCCTGTGGCGGTATCGTTCAGTTGAGCAGGAACTGTGTTCCACAAATAAGTAAAAGGTGCTGTTCCATTTCCTGTAACAGTTACTATAGCAGTACCATTATTTTGTCCATTACAGATGGTATCGGCATCACCCATAGAAAGGAGAGGATTTAAATTTGTAGTTACTATCACAGTATCCTTAGAAATACAATTTATCCTATTAATAGTTACTTCAAAAGTATTTGTAACTGGTAAGCTTGAATTATTTAATGCCGCAAACGTTGGCTCCGAAGAATTAATGTCACTCAATCCTGTGGAAGGTGCCCACAAATAGGTATATCCAGTGATGGGCGGATAACCCAGTGCAATGGATTGCCCTGAACATACACTGGTATCAATCCCAATATTTATCATTGGTATAAGAATAGCTAACTGGTCGGGTATGCAGGAACAATGGTTTATAGCCGTATCTAATACTGCTATTACAGCACAGGAATTTCCAGCAGGTAAAAAAATATTGGAGGAATAGGGATAGCTGCCATTTCCAGGTATTGAAGCGTTGAGCGTATCGTTAATTATAAAAACATCGCCTGTATTGTAAATGCCATCTGAATTGGCATCAAAATAATAACTGATGACCACATCATTTACCGGTAAAATATCCTCCCCTGTATTATTAATAGTAAAACCAATAGTTGCGGTTTCGCCTGCCGGAGGGCTGGGTATAGAATATCCACTAGGGTTGCTTAAGGATAAATAGGCTTTATATGCGAAAACAGCAAGGGTGTCAAATCCGTTAACGACATCGATATCACAGGCAATTCCTGTAGTGCTGCACACTACATTTGCGATACTTAATGTACTGGCCTGAAAATAAGAAATACCACAGGAGATAGCAGCCGGTGTTCCTGCATAATTAAAATCAAAAACAATACTATCACCAGCTTGTATTCCAAATGGCATTTTCCATTTAAGCAGCAATTGTCCATTCAACATAGATTGGACTGGAATAGCGTTCGCCGGAGCATTATGAATACCAACAAATGAATTGTTTTCGTAGCTTACACCATAAGGAAGTATAATTACTATTGAATCGATTGCTCCAATAACGCCAGGACCAATATTTACAGCACTCACATGCATTACTGAGTTGGCAGCGCAGGGAGAAATATAAGTGGTTGATAAAAAAACAGCTGTTGTATAAGTGGTTGCGGCACCAGCTATTATCAGCTGAATGGGAGGTATCAGGTTCTGGTTCACCGTTAGCCCACAGGCTGCTTCTCCTTTAATATTAAACTGAATACTACTGCCCGATGTATAGTCGCAATTAGTAATTATTTTGAATGTAAGCTTCACTAAATTTAAAGTTGAATCGAGATAACCTTTCAAACCATCATTGCCAATAAGGTTATTTATTGCCGACAAATCCCATTGCCAAGTAGTTCCATTAATTAAAACGGGATCAGGAATAATACCATAAGGGCTATATTGAGGATAACTAAGTGCCGCAGAACCAGGAACAATTACTAAGCCCACAGGCAAAACAGTTGTTAACAGAGAATTGTATAAGGTTCCCACTTGAAAATTAAGCACCTCAACTGTAATATCCGTTGTGTCACATAGCTGAACAATCCCGGATGATGTGTTCACGGCGATATCCAATGCAGGAATGAGTGGTGTTTCTTTCAAGGTAATGCTGTCGGGTATGCAGGGATAAGCTGCTAGATCAACAGGATAAGCTTCAGAACAATTCCAACCTGCATAAATGATAATGCTATCCTGTAAACAGGAAGTAAAATTGGCTGTAACGAGGAAATTACGAGTAGAAGCTGCATATACTGTTCCAAGCTGATAAATCGCCCCTGTAGCAGGAATGCTAACATTATTATCTACATCAAACACATTAACGATTGACACGCCGGAAATTGCAGGACAGCTTATCCAGGAGTTTTCAGTATTGGAAGAATTAGACGGATTGGATAAGGTAACTTCCCATATTGCAGCGCTGTCAGGAGCATTAATAGATGGCAATATGGACTGAAGGAAAAAAGAGGGCGCATTATAAATGATATAATCCTGTGTTGCAGATAAAAATGTTGGGTAACTTCCAGAGCCTGTTAAATATGCACTTGGCGAAAAGGTCCAATCGTACTGTATACCCTGCGACAAAACAGGTGTTACCTCACAAGATGGTTCAATTATAACATCAAGGGTTCCGGAAAATCCATCATCACTCAATGGAAGTGTTCCTCCATAACCCTTGAAATAGTTTTCTACTGGAAAAATTAGCAATGCCGTATCCGCATAAAGCGGTGTTAAAGCAATTGCTGGGCTTGAGCTGGACATACCTGTTCCGGCTGTTCGGTCTTCGGTAAATTGCGCCGAAACAAACTTATAACCGGGAGGGATTTTGGCTGTCAAATTACTGATATGGGCCCAGTTTCTGTATTCAAAAGGAAATAAATTTCCTCCATTATAATTGTTGCAACAGGGCCCGATACTTAAATAATATTTCTGTGAGATGGTAATATTTTCGCAGGACTTTACAGTATAATAGCTGTAGTCATGGCTCTCGAAGCGATAACCCATTATAAAACATTTACTAAAAAAACCGCCACACCGGTATTTAGTGCTCGAAGGAGGATTCGCAATATCCGTTAAATAAAAATCAGTATTAGTTTCACAAGAATAGATGGGTCCCATAGTGTTAACACTAACTTTATATCGAGGTAAAAACACCAAAGAATCGCTATTTAAATATTGAAATCCATTGGGTATACAGCCGGAAGAAACAAGTCCTGCTATACTTAAATTATACGAAAAAGTTCGTGTTGTGCCTGTTGTAACAACTCCAGCGCTTATATTATTGCAGGTGGCAACAAGCAGCCCACCTCTAAAAACTGTTAATTTAGAATCCAGAAAAGTTAATAAATTACCATTTAATATAGAATTATTTATATAACAATAAACCCAAGAAGGATGGCCTATGCTGGTTCGCACTTTTCCAAAATACCCTTCTGAGATGGTATCTCCAAACATGGCCCTGTTAGTTTTTATACTTGAAAAAATTAGATTTCCACTCAGGTCAGGAATGCCATCCCCTCCCCCCAATTCACTATCCGGCTGGCCATAGCTAGTGCGTTTGAAATAATAATTACGAAACATCATTCCCTCAGGACAGACAGTTATATTTGGTTCGGAATCTACTGGCATGGTGGGGAAACAAAGAATAAATACAGGAGGAGTGCTTTGGCAGGAAACGGCCACTTCGCATGTACATACAGCGGAAGGAATATAAAACACCTGGATATCCAAAGCACCATCTCCCCCCGGACAACCATCGCAATCTACTGCAAGATTAATTTCCACCTCTGCCAGATTAAGATCAAAAGGTGGCATTCCATTAAAAATAGCGGTTATGGTATTTCCGGAGGTATTTACTGATGTTGGCGTCCAGGTATCAACTCCATTGCCACTTAATACAAAGGGATTACCCGAATAAACTAAACAGGGAGGCAGGGTAAAAACAATTTTCCAGTAAGCACTTGCATCACCAGGATAAGGCGCTTGAAGGCCGTAACTGCTGAATTTAAAATTAAATGTACCTAACATGCCCGAATCTAAAGTGGAGGGAGAATAGTTATTATTTAAAATTCCATATAACTGCGAATATACCCTTCCCCAAGCCTGACTTATAATATAAGAGCTTTGACAAAAATTGCTATAACTTCCACGAAAAGCCCAACCGTTAAGATAGGACTGACCTTCACTTGCGCAGGCATTGTAGCAGCAGCTGTATGTATTCCACTCTAAATAGGCAGTATCGCCGGCATTAAGAGCAGGAATAGTTATGTATACCCTTCCTTTAGAGTTTGCAGCCATACAATTCAAATGATCTGTTATCTCTGCACTGTCAGGAGTAATTGCAGTGATTGCACCAGAAGCTATTTGTAGCGAAAAGCTTGATTCATCAATATTTGAACCCATGCTACTGTTATAGCCAGAACCATTTGACTGAAATATATCCAGTTGTATATTGGTAGCTTGTCCTAACCCTGTATTTACTATCATTAATTTTTGAACACTAGCGTTTCCAGAACCAAGACAGGGATTCATATCGGGGTTCATGGGGCTAATCTCTATGTTTGGTATCAGGTTAGGAAATACCACATTGGCGCCAAGGTCAGCCGACTGGCAATACTGGTTATAACATCCCCATTTGGCCGTTAAATCTGAAGCAACCAGATAGCAATTATTTACTTTTACCGTTTCACAAATAACAATAGATTCTCCTTGCTCAAATAAACCATTATTATTACCAACAGAACTGAAATGCGAAGCATTAAAAGTAATTGTTTCGGTAGTACCTGAATTTACCCAAATACCATTATTTATGCTGTTTATTTGTATCCCTGTGCCATGAACATCAGTAAGTATAAACTGGCTCAATTCGCCAAGCCCACTATTGGTGATAGTTATACAGCGTGTATAGACATCTCCAACATTAGCAGTATAAGACTGGTTGGTAATGTTAGCAATATTTAAAACCGGTTGCTTTACGGCATATGTTAAAGAGGTATGGTTATCATAATTTTGACTGTTATTAGCAGTATAATCAACACGTATTTTATTTTCTACTACGCCTCCTCCCGCAATATATGCGATGATATCACAATTGGCAAATGCAGTAATAGTAATGCTTAAGGCTTGAGCCAAAGGAATAATAGAAGGCAATAAAAATACTGGCTTATTGGGAATGCTGGTATTCAACTCATTTACACCGGTACCTGTTACCGACCCTACCTGATAAGAAATGCCAGGGGGCATCGTAAGTTTCAAAGTATCGTTTGTAACAATGAAAGGAGAAGGGTTATAGATAGTAATGGTAAAAACCCTAGCAGCACCACAAACGCTTATCTGTGGAGGTAAGTTACTGCCAATAGTAATAATATTGCCCTGGCTCCAACATTGGTAATAAACTAAGGCAAAAACAAAGAATAACAATTTTTTCATCCTTTGATATTTTAGAAAAAAAAACATAATTTTTAAAGATAACAGAAAAAATATTCAAAATAAAAAGAAATTTTTATCTACAGGTAAATTTACCTAAATCAAAACAATGGGTTCTACTATAATTGAACATATGCTTGAAAAAACAGTAGATTATTTTCAACACAGAAAAGACACAAAGCCTTTATCGTGTTATAAATAAAGGTGTTATAAATAATTGAAAATCATTGCCTTGAAACTGTTTTTTATTGTTTTTAAAAAATCAATCAAAGACTGATTGTATTTTTACACCATTAATTTTAATGGGTGGCTATTTTAAAAACCCTCTTTTAAAAATCAATTTTGTAGCAAAATTTGGCATTTCAATAAAATACAACTATAAAAATTAATTAAAAATTGAAGAATCATTTTATCATAGCCAAAAATAATACGATACATTTGTATTTAGTAAATTCTAAAATTAATTGCATAGCTTATATTTAAAATAAAAAAAATGTTTTATAATAAACATGCAAGTTTTAAAAAATAAAAAATTAATATTTTTTTGTTAAAAAAATGAGTGCAACAGTAGAGATAAAAACAAATGTAGTTATATTATTTGCGGGTGATTCTGGAGATGGGATTCAATTGACTGGTTCGCAATTTACAGGCACTTCGGCATTGTATGGGAATGATATTAGCACCTTCCCTAATTTCCCTGCCGAAATACGTGCACCGCAAGGTACTACTGCAGGAGTTTCTGGTTTTCAAGTTCATTTTGGAAGTGTAGAAATTTTTACTGCAGGAGATGTGTGCGATGTATTGGTAGTGATGAATGCCGCGGCACTAAAGGCGAACTTGCAGCAACTAAAGCCTGGTGGAATTATTATTGCTAATATCGATGGGTTTGATGTAAAAAATTTAAAACTGGCAAAGTACCCAACAGCGGTAAACCCACTACTTGATGACTCTTTGAGAGGATATGAAGTATATCAGATAGATGTTACAAAAATTACGCGCACTGCTCTTTCAAAATCGGGATTAGGTACAAAAGAAATGGATCGCTCAAAGAACATGTTTGTTTTAGGTTATCTTTATTGGTTATACAATAGGTCCTTAGAAAACACTATAGAATTTTTAAAATTAAAATTTAAAAAAAGGCCTGAACTTATAGAAGCAAATATTAGTGTTTTAAAAGCTGGTTATAATTACGGAGATACAATAGAAGCTCCCATGGTTCGATTCGATGTAAAGCCTGCACCGGTAGAAAAAGGAGTATATAGAAATATTATGGGCAATCAAGCTACAGCGTTGGGATTAATAGCTGCAGCGCAAAAATCAGGATTGACCTTATTTTACGGAACCTATCCAATTACTCCAGCTTCGGATATATTACATGAATTATCAAAACATAAAAATTTTGGAGTTAAAACTTTTCAGGCAGAAGATGAAATAGCCGCTATTACTTCTGCTATTGGAGCTTCATTTGGAGGGTCTTTAGCTGTTACTGCTTCGTCGGGTCCTGGCATAGCACTAAAAGGGGAAGCCATAGGATTGGCTTTAATGTTAGAACTGCCGCTATTAATTTTAAATGTTCAACGCGGCGGGCCAAGTACAGGTTTGCCAACAAAGACTGAGCAAGCCGATTTGTTGCAGGCCTTTTATGGGCGTAATGGAGAATCGCCGGTTCCTATAATTGCATCCTATTCACCATCCGACTGTTTTAATACCGTATTCGAAGCATGTAGGATAGCTTTAGAATTTATGACACCTGTTTTCTTTTTGAGCGATGGTTATATTGCTAATGGGTCGGAACCTTGGAAATTCCCAAAGGCTAAGGAATTGCAAGATTTAACGATCTCTTTCGCAAAAAAAAAATTAAAAACAGGCGAGAAATTTTTACCATATAAACGGAACGAAAAACTAGTACGCGAGTGGGCAATACCAGGCACCAAAGGTTTAGAACATAGACTTGGCGGGATAGAAAAAGAAAATGAAACAGGCAATATTTCATATGACCCACAAAATCACGAATTAATGGTAAAAATTCGACAGGAAAAAGTGGATAAAATTGCTGATTTTATTCCCCTTCAATTAATTGATAATGGAAATGCAAAAGGTAAATTATTAATACTTGGCTGGGGCTCCACTTATGGGTCGATAAAAACAGCCGTTAAAATGTGCATTGCAGCGGGTTATGATGTATCACACGCTCACTTGAAGTATTTAAATCCCTTTCCTAGAAATTTAGGAACTATTTTAAGCAATTTTGAAACAATATTAATTCCTGAGATAAATAACGGACAACTTATTAAAGTGATAAGAGATAAATTTATGATAGATGCAAAGGGCTTGAATAAAATCCAAGGGATGCCCTTTACATCGATCGAGATACAAAAAAAGATAAAAGAGTTACTTGAGTAAGGCTTTCAAAATAATTTCGACAAAACAGATATATTAATAAAAACAGATGATTCCATTTTTTTTGCAAAAAATATGCTTATGAAAACGCCTGTGAGGAATGAACAAACGGAATGCAGGATTGCAGGTGGGGAGGAATCTTTTGTTCTTGATTTTTTGTTACTTTTTTATCAAGACAAAAAAAAATAGACCGTTTTTGAACCATTTAATTTGCAGGAGTTATTTCGAAAACTTCAAAAAAAACTTTAAAATATATGATGCAACAAGAATCAACATACTCTATTTCCGGAAATACAAACAGTGAGCTGCTCCCTAAAGATTTTGTTACAGATCAGGAAATACGGTGGTGCCCTGGATGTGGTGATTATTCTATTTTAAAGCAAGTTCAGACTGTAATGCCAGAATTGGGGTTGAAACGCGAAGACATCGTATTTATTTCCGGTATAGGCTGCTCTTCTCGATTTCCTTATTATATGGAAACTTTTGGAATGCACAGTATTCACGGCCGTGCAACAGCAATAGCCAGTGGGCTAAAAGCAACACGTCCCGAATTAAGTGTTTGGATTGTTACAGGTGATGGTGACGCTTTGTCAATTGGAGGAAATCATTTGATTCACTTGCTGCGTAGAAATTTCGATGTAAATATTTTATTATTTAACAACGAAATTTATGGCTTAACAAAAGGACAGTATTCACCAACATCACCAGTAGGAAAAGTTGCTAAATCAACACCATTAGGATCTATAGCGCATCCTTTTAACCCGCTGGCTTTATGCATGGGAGCCGATGCAACTTTTATAGCACGAACCATGGATCGAGATCCTGTTCATTTGCGTGAAATATTGAAACAAGGGAACCAACATAAAGGGACTTCCTTAATTGAAATTTATCAAAATTGTAATGTCTTTAATGATGGTGCTTTTGAAGTTTTCACCGAAAAAGGCACAAAAAAAATTAACACACTTTTTCTAGAACATTCTAAACCCCTTGTTTTTGGTGAGAATGGAAATATGGGGATAAAATTAGATGGCCTTAAACCAATAGTTGTAAAACTTTCCGATGTTTCAATGAATGATTTATGGGTACATGATCAAGCTGATCAGATAAAAGCAACAATTTTGACGCGTTTTTTTAATAAGCCTTCCGCCGAAAACCCTTTACCTAGGCCTTTTGGAGTTTTTTATAAGGAGGATAGATTTTGTTATGAGGACGCCATGAACAAGCAAATAGAAGATGACATAAAGAATAAGGGCAATGGTAATTTAGATGAGTTAATAGAAGGGAAAAATTCCTGGACAATAAAATAAAATATTCAATGCCCCTGTTTTCAACACTTTTTAAAAATTAATAAAATTTAATTATTAAGATAATTTTCCTGCATTTAATTGACTAAAAATAAAGCACCAACTGATGTATCAATTAATTGATAGAAGATTGGAGGACAAATATTTTTTTAAAATTAAATCAACGAAATATAGCAAGATACTGTCTTTACTAATATTTATTTATATTATTTGACAATAGTACTCATTCAAAAATTTTATGCTGCAAATTCCATTGTATGGGATGCAGTCAAAAAAATTATGTTGTTAATTGTTGTAGATTAAAATAATGTTTTACATCCTTTATTTTTTCCGGATGGTTTATATATTCTTCAAATTCTGATCTAAAATGACGAATGGCGCTTGCCACAGGCCAGGCAGCAGCATCACCTAAGGGACAAATAGTGTTACCTTCTATTTTTCGTTGAATATCCCAAAGCAATTCAATATCACTGGCTTTGCCGTGGCCATTTAAAATACGGTGCAAAATTTTCTCCATCCACCCAGTACCTTCGCGGCAAGGGGAGCATTGTCCACAACTTTCATGGTGGTAAAATCTAGCAAATGTATATAAGTTTTTTACGACACTTGTTGTTTCGTCGTAAACGATAAATCCACCAGAGCCAAGCATAGAGCCTGACACAAACCCTCCATCACTTAATGATTCATAACTCATTAACCGAGGTTCGCCCTTTTCTGTTTTTAATATTAAATGTGCGGGTAGGATAGGAACAGAGGATCCTCCGGGAACCACTGCTTTTAATTTATTACCGTTTACAATACCACCGCAATATTCTTCTGAATAAATAAACTCTTCAACAGGCAATCCTAATTCAATTTCGAAGGTTCCCGGTTTATTAATATGCCCCGATGCAGAAATAAGTTTGGTACCAGTACTTCTGCCAATACCAATTTTCGCATATTCCTCCCCTCCCATATTAATAATGGATGAAACAGTAGCAATTGTTTCTACGTTATTTACAACAGTAGGGCAACCATATAAACCAGCAATAGCAGGGAATGGTGGCTTTATTCTTGGATTACCTCTTTTTCCTTCTAGGGACTCGAGCAAAGCTGTTTCTTCTCCACAAATATACGCTCCGGCACCAACCTGAACATAACAATCATGCGAAAAATCAGAGCCTAAAATATTTTTCCCTAAAAGACCGGCAGCGTAAGCTTCGTCAATTGCTTTTTCAAGTATACGAGCTACATAAAAATATTCTCCACGAATGTATATATAGGAAGTTTTTGCTCCTAAAGCGAAACTTGAAGTGATCATTCCTTCAATTAAGCTATGAGGGATTTTTTCCATTAAAAAACGATCCTTAAAAGTTCCAGGCTCCGATTCGTCGGCATTACAAACTAAGTAACGCTCTACCCCTTCGGGTTTGAAAAGGAAACTCCACTTCAACCCTGTAGGGAATCCTGCACCACCACGACCCCTTAAACCAGATTTTTTAACCTCTTCCACAACTTCAGCTGGCGTCATTGTTTTGAGTGCTTTTTCAACTGATGAATAACCACCTTTTTGGCGATAAACCTCTAGTGTATTAATTCCAGGAACATTTAAGTGTTCTAACAATATTTTTTTACCCATTTTTCTTTATACCATTTCACTCCTAAGAAGCATGAAAAAGGATTTTTTTTATTAATAAATATTTTTAAAATATAAAAGTTTTGCTATTTCTCAAGCCGCCTTAACAATAAATCTAAATTGTATTATTCCAATCTAAATCCGTATAACTTTTTCTTTTTCCTTCAGCACGATAAGTTTCAATCAGTGCATCTACTTTTTCAAACGTTAAATTTTCGTGATACGATGCACCGCATTGCAATAATGGCGCAGTTCCACAGCTTCCTAAACATTCTACCGTTTTGATTGTGAACATTCCATCGGCGGTAGTTTCTCCTTCTTTAATACCAAGGCGTTTTTCCAAATGTTTTACTACATCTTCTGCACCACGCACCCAGCAAGATGAAGTACGGCATACTTCCAACAAACATTTTCCAACAGGTTTTAAATTATACATCGAGTAAAATGAAGCTACTTCATATACTTCAATAGATTGAATTTTAAGGATAGAGGCTACATAGTCCATGGTTGCCGGACTTAACCATCCATCAAATTCAGCTTGTGCTATGTGCAAAATAGGCAGCAAGGCTGATTTTTCTTTGCCTTTGGGATAACGATCCATTATCCTATGAACCACGGCAAGTGTATCATCATTAAATTTCACCATTTATAACTTTGTCTTAAACTCCCATAAAATGGGGAGTGAATTTGTAAATATATTTTAAACTAATTTTATTTGTTAATTTATTTATCAAAAATCCATATAAATAATTGATATTTTTTTTATGCGTCTAATTCTCCAGCAATTACGTTCATACTGCTCATTGTAAGGATAGCGTCGGAAAGCATACCCCCTTTTATCATTTCGGCATAAGCCTGATAATAAATAAAGCATGGTCTACGAATATGAACACGGTAAGGCGCCCTTCCACCTTCACTAATTATATAAAAGCCTAATTCGCCATTTCCGCCTTCAACTGCATGGTATACTTCACCTTTAGGAGTAACAGTTTCACCCATTACAATCTTAAAATGGTAAATCAATGCTTCCATATTATTATAAACATCTTCTTTTGGAGGAAGGAAATACGCGGGAACATCAGCATGGTAAACTCCCTCAGGTTCTTTCTTTACTTTTTCAATTGCCTGCTGAATAATTTTAACACTTTCCCACATTTCCTGCTCACGCACCATAAAACGATCGTAAGTATCTCCATTTAATCCAACAGGAATAATAAAATCAAACTCTTCATAGGAACAATATGGGTTCATTACACGCACATCATAATCCACTCCTGCCGCACGTAAATTAGGTCCCGAAAAACTATAATTCAAGGCTCTTTCAGCAGATATAGGGCCACAGCCAACTGTACGATCCATAAAAATACGGTTGCGCATCAAAAGATTTTCAAATTCTTTAAGAGCAGGAGGAAAGTCTACTAAAAATTTATTTAACAAGTCCCACACCTTGGGAGAAAAATCCCTTTCAAGACCACCAATACGGCCTATATTTGTTGTTAAACGAGCGCCGCATAACTCCTCGTAAATTTCATAGATGCGCTCCCGCATTTGGAAAATATATAAAAAGCCTGTCATGGCTCCTGTATCCACACCAATAACGCTATTACAAATTATATGATCGGAAATACGCGCCAATTCCATTATTATAACACGTAAATATTGAACACGTTTCGGAATTTCTATTTCCAAAAGTTTTTCTACGGACATAATCCAAGCTAAATTATTAATAGGAGCCGAACAATAATTTAAACGATCCGTAACAACTGTAAATTGGTAATAGGGGCGGTTTTCAGCAATTTTCTCAAAAGACCTATGGATATAACCAATGGTAGATTCAGAATCCATAACAATTTCCCCATCCATTTTCAAAACATTTTGAAAGATGCCGTGTGTAGCGGGGTGAGTAGGCCCTAGGTTTAATGTAGAATAAATAGCGGGTTCCACTTGATTGTCCGCTATGGTTGCAGGGGTACTATTCGTTTTTACTTTTTTTATTTTATTCTTCGTATTCATTATTTTTTTGCCTATTAAACAGTGTTCGCAAATAATACATTGTGAGAAGGGGTTAACAGCTTCTACTATCGTCCAAACATTTTATCATCTTTATCCTCTCGCGTTCCATCTTCAAGCGGGTATTCCTTTAACATAGGATGGTATTTCATATCCTCCATATTTAATATCCGTTTCAAATTTGGGTGGCCATTAAAATTAATACCATAAAAGTCGAATGTTTCTCGCTCCATCCAATTAGCTGCTGAAAATACAGGTGTAATAGATGGGAGAGATGGATTATGAATACTAAAAAACACTTTTATTCTAATTCTTGAATTTTTAATTAAGTTATGTAGTTGATACATCACACCAAGTTCCATGCCTTTATTTTTAGGATAATGCAAGCCTGCAAGTGTTGTTAAATATTGGAATGCAAGGTCTTCGTCATTATAAAGAAATCTGATAACATCACAAATGATTTCACTTTTTACAATGAATACGGGATAATCGTAATGCTGCTCGGCTGATAGGAAACCTTCTCCAAATGTTAATTTAAGTTTTTCTTCAACATTCAATAATAAACTATTTTCCATTCTGTTTTTTTTCTACTATTTTAACAATAAAGTTTAAACGAACTAAATTAAACTACCGCTATATTAATTAAAGCCTAAATATGTTTGTAAAATAAATTTATTCCATTCCATATTTAGCTAACAAATCTTTATACTCCTGCGAGTCCCTTCTCCTTAAAGATTCCGATTCAACTAATTTTTGTATTTGCATTATTCCATCTAATACCTGTTCAGGACGAGGAGGGCAACCAGGAATATAAATATCAACAGGTATTATCCTGTCGATGCCTTGCAACACAGAATAGGTATCAAAAATACCACCGCTAGAAGCGCAGGCTCCCATAGATAATACCCATTTTGGTTCTGCCATTTGCTCATACACTTGACGCAAGATAGGGCCCATTTTTTTTGAGATAGTACCCATTACCATTAATAAATCAGCCTGACGAGGGGAAAAACTCAATCGCTCGGAACCAAATCTCCCTAAATCGTAATTTGAAGCCATGGTAGCCATAAATTCTATTCCACAACAAGATGTTGCAAAAGGCAATGGCCAAAGAGAATTTGCACGGGCCATCCCTACAACTTTATCTATTCGTGTAGCAAAAAAACCAGGCCCTTCAATGCCTTGAGGGGCTGGAACGATATCTACTTTTGATTTTATAATTGTGCTCATTTCGTGAAAACGTTTTCCCTTTAGGGTAATTAAATAATAGATGAATAAATATTTTAACAATGCCCCCCATATGGGGAATTAATTCTAAAAAAATATTAGAGCAGAGAATTTATTCCCATTTCAATGCTCCTTTTTTGATTATGTAATAAAAACCAACCAATAAGAAAAAGATAAATGTCAACATTTCAAGAAATCCAAATAAACCAAGATTTTTGAAGTTTACCGCCCAAGGATACATAAATATTACTTCCACATCAAACAATACAAATAAAATAGCAACCAAAAAATATTTAATAGAAAAGGGGACACGTGCGTTCCCGTCGGGCTCAATACCGCATTCAAATGTTTCTGATTTCACTTTTGTTTTTCTTTTTGGACCTAGCTTATGTGTAAAAAACATAGTAGTAACAACAAACCCAAGGGCTACAATAAACGTGAGACCGATGGGTAAAAAATCAACAGGAGAGCTAGCGGCTGGAAACATAAAGATTATATCGTTTTTTTTAAAAATAAAAAATTCATTAAACAGTACAAATTATTCACAAATATACTATATTTATATATAGTTTTAATACTTATAATTAGAGTCTTAAAGACATTCTTTGATTTTTAAAATATTCAAGTATACATTTGTAACAATTTTCGCATTATGAAAAAAGCAGCAGCTATATTTTTATTGGGTATCTTTCTGTTTAATATAGCAGGTTATTTTATTGCATTTAAATTAGTTCAATATCAAATAAAAAAGGAAATAAAGGCTGAGATAAAAAAGAATATAAATTCTGATGAATTAACTGCTATTATTATTAGCAAGAAACAAATTAACAAAATTGATTGGTTGGAAGAAGGGAAAGAAATGAACTACAATGGTCAATTTTAGTATGTTGTAAGGCATACAGAAAACACCACATCAATTATTTACTACTGCATAAATGATGCGCAGGAAGAAACATTATTTGCCAATCTGGAAGAACATATTAATACAAATATTTCCGCTAATAAACTGGGTAATAATCAAAAAAAATACTTGATACTGCTATTAAACTATATTTTTCAAATGAGCAATCAATTAAATTTAATACTGTTTTATTAAATCAAGGTCATTTTTTTTCAATCAATTTATCCTACAAATCTACTTTTACAGAAACCGATTCTCCCCATCCTGAGTTTGTTTGATGCGCATTACCGCGTATTTGCATCAGGAATCAGTAACGCCAGGAAGAAATATAATGGTAGCTATAAGGGCGAAATTTTAATCTTTACATTTCTTTATGTGTTTTTCTTTCTACCTCAGCCCTTCCCCAATATCTTTTAGTTAGGGAGGGAACATTTCTAACCCAATCTTTTCGAACAGTTCTCGACTCCGATCGAACTGACTGCGGGCGGTGGAAGTTCGAGCGGAGTCGAGAGCCGTGTGTTGGCGTTTTTTTTCTTAACTAAATGACATTGCCCCGAAGGGTCCGAACAGTATAATATCCGGAAATAAGCCGTCAACAGTATAGCAGTTAAAAGACCAGATGAATATATTAATCAGCGACAGCAGTTGTCAAAATATCAAAAAAAATGTCCCGTCCAGCAGCATTGCGGGGCGGGGCGTTTTTTTTATTGAATTATGGATAACATTATCTGCCTCTTCCACCACCACCACCACCACCACCACCACCACCACCACCACCACCACCACTACTTCTTCCACCGCCTCCTCCACTGCTTCCTCCACTGCTTCCTCCACCACCAAAACTTCTACCACCTCCTCCACCAGAGCCACTTGGAGCTGAATATGATCTTGAACCAGAAGCTGAATATGAGCCTGAGCGAGATGCTGAATTACTATTTTGACGAACTGAATTATTTTGTCTGCCGGAGTTATATATATCCCCTGCCACTCTATTTCCTCTGTTATTATTCCTTGATGAAGTAGCTCTTTCGTTTACATCACGATTTTGAGAAGGCGCCCTGTTCGTTCTGTTATTTTGATAGCTTGAATTAGCTATTTCCCGGCTTCCTGATGAGTTTTGTTCCCTGCTGGAAACATTTCTTTGAGCAGTTTCAGTATTTACCCTTCTATTTTGGTAAGTAGATCTGGATATTTCTCTGCTTCCTGATGATGGGATTCTCTCCCTTCCTGCACCACGATTTTGAGCTGTTTCTCTATTCATTCTGGCACTTTGATACGTAGAGGTTGATACCCTGTTTGTTTGTGGAGAACGTCCTTCTTTTGAAGCTAAATCACGTCTGCTATATGTGTTACTATAGGCTCCTCTTGCCTGTCTTTGATTTACAATGGCAGATGTTGATCTTATTTGACCATAATAATTGTTGGCGAAATTATTATGAAAAAAACCTGTTCTGCAAAAATTATCAAAAAAGAAAGGGCGTTGGAAGCAATTAAAACTATAATACGAATGCCAGAACATTGGAGTCCATGAATTCCAATAGCCGGGATAACCTCCCCAGCCCCAAGGGGAAACATAAGCAATGTATGAAGGCAAAAATAAATAGCTAAAAATGTTCCATGATCTCACAGGAAAATATCCATATCCGTATCCATCATAATTAGATACATTATCAGTAGTGTTATAATAATTATTAGTTACGTTAGTGGTTTTTCCTGCCCCGTTAAAACCGGGATTTGGTGTTCCTGCTTTTGCAATATTCTTTGAAGAGGCTTCTTTGGGCTCAATTATATAATTTTTACCATATAATAGCTCATCACCTATTATCTGCACCTGAATATCATCATTTTTATCTTTTTCAACTGCAATAACTGCAATATCCTGAGTTTCTTTTTCATTAACTGCAACCTGAAGAACTATCGCGTGGGCTGTTCCTTTCATATTATCTTTCACGCTTATATAGTCGATCTTATTGTTACCGTTCAAATCAAGATTATTGATCTTCGATTCCTCGGAATTTAATTTTTTCTCAAATTCTTCGAGCGTTTCGGATTTTTGAAAAAGATCTAAAACTCCATACAGATTTAGGTTATCTCCAGGCAAACCTAAGGAGTCGGGGGTTTCAGTTTGCTGTGAAAAAGTGGGGGACCATATCAAACTACCTATGATAGTGGATATGAAAAATAGAGCTTTTTTCATTTGAGTAAGTTTTAATATTAATATCAAATATACTAAAAAAATGTTATATATCATAGTATATCATAAACCGTTCCAAATTTATTGAAAACTACAAAGTTGAATCTTATATTCCTTCTATACTAAACCGATCTGTTGTATCGGATCTCCCTTTCAAATTTGATTGTATTTTTGGCTATATCGCTTTGTGAGCAATAAGTTTGGTGATTTTTGGTTTGCGAAAAAAATAGCTACATTCTTATTGTCAATTTTTTCAAGTGTTTCAGAAAAATAAGATTTTAGCAATGGGAAATATTATTTTCGAGAAATGCAACAAAAAAAAGATTTGTGTTTGCGACTAAAAGCGATTAAAAAAGGCTTGAACTTATTGATAAAATTGGCATTTATCGTTATTCACAAAAAACATTGGAGGGAAGAACCGTTCCATCGTCTTCGTTTTCGTTTTAAATAGCATTTCCGTCCTTGTATGGGGTAGCTCTGTAATTCCATAGGATTCATATAGCCATTTAACGCAGTTCGTTTGCCAATTAATTCGGTCGGAATGAGTTCTTTCTCTATCAACTCAATCTCTACAATGTCTTTGTTTTCGTTTATATTTTCTATTTCAAACGAAACAAAAATTTCTTTCGGTATAGCTAAACTATATATCTGAGTTTGCAGGTATTCTTTTTTCCTCTGGAGATTTTTCCCAAAAGTAAAAATAGTACCTTAGCATATCAAAATTATTTTAACACCTTAAAATAGCATTTATGAAATTTAAAAAAATAAGTTTAATTGTTCAGATTTTTTTGGGGATGTTTCTAGGAATAATTGTTGGTTATTTCTGGAAGGATTTTGCTCCTAGTTTACATATTTTGAGCGATATTTTTATGCGTTTGATAAAAATGATTATAGCGCCATTAGTTTTTTCTGTATTAGTAGTAGGAGTAGCTAAAGTAGGCGATTTTAAATCAGTAGGACGCATAGGTATAAAAACGCTTTTGTATTTTACAAGTGCTGCAATTATTGCGTTATTACTGGGTTTATTTTTAGTAAATATTTTTGAGCCTGGAAAAACAATGTCACTGGAATTGCCTGCAGCAAATGCTGTAACGGGCATTGGGGAATCGAAGGGGTTTGACACAAAAAACTTTATTGAGCATATTATTCCAGAAAGTATTGTGGCGGCAATGGCAAAAAACGAAATTCTTCCAATTGTAATATTTGCTTTATTTTTTGGTGTAGCCACAGCTTCTATTGGAAATGCTGGCAAAGTAGTAGTATCCTTTTTTGATTCTGTTTCGCAAATCATGTTTAAAGTTACTAATTATGTTATGTCTTTTGCTCCTTTAGGTGTTTTTGGTGCTATTGCTGCTGTAGTTGCAAAGCAAGGTTTAGGGGTGCTCGCAGGGTATTTATACCTTATAGGTACATTTTATTTAGGATTGCTACTCTTCGTATTTTTGATTTTATTTTTGATTTGCATTGCATTTAAAATTAAATTCTTTAAATTATTAAACTATATAAAAGAGCCTATTTTATTAGCCTTCAGCACAGCAAGTTCTGAAGCTGCCATGCCAAAAACAATTGAATCGCTGGAACGATTTGGCTGCAGCAATCGAATCGTTAGTTTTGTATTACCCTTAGGTTATTCTTTTAATTTGGATGGTTCGATGATGTATATGACCTTTGCAACTGTTTTTATTGCTCAGGCTTACGGCATTGAAATGAGCGTTGCCGATCAAGTGGTGATGTTGCTGATATTATTAATTACAAGCAAAGGAATGGCGGGTATTCCTCGTGCTTCATTAGTTGTAATAGCTGGCATGTTGGATCATTTTAATATTCCGGTAGCTGGTCTTTTATTACTTTTAGGAATTGATCAAATATTAGATATGGGGCGTTCTGCAACTAATGTAGTTGGAAACGCTGTTGCTACTGCCGTAATTTCTAAGTGGGAAGGGGAGTTATCTACTTCCCAAAATAACACTGATAGTGATGCAATAAAATTAACATAAATTATTGATGGTACAATAATTTAAAATAATTCGATATTTGTAGTCTTAAAATTATTTTTCACAAATGGGTATTTTTGAATTCCTGAAACAATTGACTGATCCCGAATCCATATTAAGTTATGGTGGCTTAGCATTATTACTATTTGTAGTTTTTGCAGAGACTGGTTTATTAATTGGGTTTTTCCTTCCTGGCGATTCACTCATTTTTATTTCTGGCATGATATGCGTTTCTAAACCTGAATTATTAGGTGTTAATATTTATATATTAATTACAGCTTTATCATTGGCTGCAATACTGGGCAATATAGCAGGATATTGGTTTGGGTATAAGGTTGGTCCCGCTTTGTTTAAACGCAAGGATTCCTTAATTTTTAAAAAGAGTTACTTAGTAATAACTCAAAATTTCTATAATATTAATGGAGGAAAAACACTCATTTTAGGTCGTTTTTTACCTATTATCCGTACCTTTGCACCTATATTGGCTGGTGTTATTAGAATTGACTTCAAAAAATTTATGTTATATAATTTAGTAGGGGCTATCGCGTGGATAGGTTTGCTCGCTGGGTTAGGATATTATTTTGGAACAAATACATGGGTGCAAAACAATATAAGATATATTGTTATAGGATTAATTATAACCACATTAATCCCTGTTCTAATAGGCTATATCAAAGAAAAAAAATCAAAATAAGAATTTGTTTTTATAAAAAAAAGCTCCTAAATTTTGTATTATATTTTTTTATACGAATTAGAATATTTACCGAAAGGTCATTTGTGAAATTATAAAACGTGGAATTTTATTTTACTTTTATTTGATACTTTAATTTTTTTTGATGGAAAACATAATTACTGAAACTATTCCTGCAGCGTCTGCCGTACTTTATGACGGCGAGTGCAATTTTTGTATCTATATTGTAAAATTGATAAAAAATATAAAAAACAACAACATTGATTTATTTATTCCTATTCAATCGAAAGAGGCTAAAGCATTATTGCGATTTCATAAAGAACGCTTTATTGATTTAAACACTATCTATTTTATTTATCACAATAAAATCTATAAAAAATCTACAGCGGCTTTTAAAATAATAGCCCTCCTTCCATTTCCTTGGAAAATATTATCATGGTTTCGAATTTTTCCAGTTTCGTGGACCGACAGATTATATAGCTTTATAGCTTGTTATCGCCATAAAATAATTAAAAAAAAGCAAGCCATTTAATTGGCGAAGTAATTTTCTTGTTTTCAAGGCATGGATGAGGCGAATAGCCTTAGCTATTTAGAGGCTTTTTATAATGTCCGACTTACTCATAAAAAAAATGTATTCGTGATTTTGCTTCACTCGGTTCTTCTTTATTCTTGTTTTAAAAACCAGTAATTTACCAATGTAAACTCCTGATTTTCAAAACTACGAAAGCCTCGAATGCATGCATTATAGTTCAGGCTCTCGACTATATGGACAGACGCTATTTAGTGATTTTACAACGCAGGCGGCAACCAGTATGTGGCTAGGTGATTGAGACTGTGTGGTAGCGGCAAAAGAACAAGCCGAAATATATTGGTTATTTTTTAACAATGCCTAAGTGCAGTTTTTTATTTTTTTTATGTCTGCTGTTATCCCTGCTTGTTTTTTTCTTAATATTTTTTTCAAATGCTGCTGTAAGGTCTACCCCTGTTTGGTTAGCCAGGCAAATAATTACAAATAACACATCGGCTAATTCATCCGCTAATTTTATATTTTTCTCTTTTTCCTTAAAAGACTGTTCGCCATACTGGCGTGAAATAATTCGTGCCACCTCCCCTACTTCTTCCGAAAGTAATGCCATATTAGTTAATTCATTAAAATAGCGCACACCATGGTTATTTATCCAATCGTCTACTTTTTTTTGCGCTTCTTTAATAGTTACTGAATTTTGCATTGTTTATTTATTAATTAATTTGGTTAAACGCTTCCTATAATTGTAAATACTATATTTCTGAGAGAAATATATTGTAGCGCAGTGGTTATTAAGAATAAAAAAAAGGCAAACAGAAAATTTGTTTGCCTTTTTTTTTATTCTAAAAAATAAAAATTATTCTTGAACTACTTCAAAAGTAATTGTACCCGTTACGTCTTTGTGAAAGCGAATATCAGCAGTATAAGTTCCAAGAGTTTTCACTCCGTCGATACTCATTGTAATATTTTTTCTATCCACTTCGTAACCTAATTTTTTAATTGCATCGGCCAACTGAACAGAGGTAACAGAACCAAATATTTTACCTGATTCGCCGGCTTTAGCTCCAACTTTAATTATCATTTCTTTTAATTTGGCGGCAGTATTTTCAGCTGCAGCTTTTACTTTTTGTTCTTTAAAAGCGCGTTGTTTCACTGTTTCTGTCAACATTTTTTTTGTTGATACCGTTGCCATTTCAGCCAAACTTTGAGGAATTAAAAAATTTCTTCCGTAACCAGGCTTTACATTTACTACGTCATCCTTGTATCCAAGGTTTTTAACGTCTTTTTTTAATATTACTTCCATTTTTTTATTTTATTTTAACATATCAGCAACATACGGTAACAAAGCTAAATGACGAGCACGCTTTACGGCCTTAGATACTTTACGTTGATATTTAATTGATGTACCTGTTAATCTACGAGGTAAAATTTTACCTTGTTCGTTTATAAACTTCAATAAAAAGTTAGGGTCTTTGTAATCAATGTATTTAATTCCACTTTTTTTGAAGCGACAGTATTTCTTTTTTTTCACGTCCACTGTGGGAGGTGCAAGATATCTGATTTCGGATTTGTCAGCCATTTTATAAAAATATTAATTTTTTTAATTTTAAAATTTTAATTTAACTTTAATAGAGAAGTTAATTTAAAATTGATGATTTAAGCTGTGGCAACTGCCTTTGCTTTATTTCTGCTTTTTTCGCTATATGCTACTGCGTGCTTATCTAAGGCAACAGTTAAAAATCGCAATAGGCGTTCGTCGCGTTTGTAAGTAACTTCTAGCTCAGCTACGAATGTAGGAGGCGCTTGGAATTCAAACAGGTGGTAAAACCCAGTTGTTTTCTTTTGTATTGGATACTGCAACTTACGTAAGCCCCAGGCTTTTTCCGTAACTATTTTGCAGCCATTGTCTGTAAGCATCTTTTTGTACTTACTTACCGTCTCCTTTGCCTGTTCATCAGACAAAACGGGAGTCATAATGAAAACGGTTTCATAATGTTTTTGCATTGTTTTGGTTTATATTAGTTAATACTTATTTTAATCCTTTTTTTCAAAAGGGTTACAAAGATAGTAATTTTCAGCTTGCAAACAAGAGATTATTTTCCTACGTAAAGTTTTCGAAATAAATCCGAAAATTAAATGGTTCAAAAACTGTGTGTTTTTCTTTTGTCTTGATACAAAAGAAACAAAAAATCAAGACCAAACGATTCCTCCACACCTGCAACCCTGCATCGCGTTTGTTCATTCCTCACGCGCGTTTTTATAAGAATGTTTTTTGCAAAAAAATGAAATCTTCTATTTTTATCAATATAGCTGTTTTGTCGAAATTATTTTGAAAGCTTTGCTACAGTGCTTTCTTATAAACAGATGCAATATTAAAACCAATCTATTAAATGTTAAAATTAATTCCTTGAGCAAGAGGGAGGCTATTGCCATAATTGATGGTATTTGTTTGTCGGCGCATGTATGCTTTCCAAGCATCCGATCCAGATTCACGTCCACCGCCTGTTTCTTTTTCACCACCAAATGCGCCACCAATTTCAGCACCCGAAGTACCAATATTTACGTTAGCAATACCACAATCGGAACCAGCTTGCGACAAAAACAATTCCATCTCACGCATATTATTTGTAAATATTGATGAGGACAGTCCCTGAGGAACGCCATTCTGCAATGCTATAGCCTCTTCAATGGTTTTGTATTTCATCACATAAAGTATAGGAGCAAAGGTTTCTTCCTGCACAATATTAAATTCGTTTTTAGCTTCAATAATACAAGGTTTTACATAACACCCACTTTCATAGCTATTTCCTTCTAAAACGCCACCATCAACAATTATTTTAGCACCCTCCTTTTTAGCTTTTTCAATGGCATTTAAATAATCCTGTACGGCAGCTTTATCTATCAATGGTCCGACGTGCATACTTGAATCTAAAGGGTTTCCTATTGCCAGTTGCCCGTATGCGTTTTTTAAAACTGCGATGGTTTTTTCATAAACACTCTCATGAATAATTAATCTGCGGGTGGAAGTACATCGTTGACCAGCAGTACCAACGGCACCAAATACGGCACCTACAAGCACCATACTTAAATCGGCAAATTCAGAAACAATAATGGCATTATTTCCTCCCAACTCCAAAATAGTATTTCCAAAACGCTCTGCCACAGTTTTTGAAACATGACGCCCTATTCTTGTTGAACCTGTAAAGGATACTAAAGGAATACGCTTATCATTATTTATTAAATCACCTGAGGCATTGCCTATAACGAGGCAGCTAACCCCTTCGGGAACACTATTTTCTTTAAGCACCTCAGCTATAATATTCTGACAAGCGATGGCGCATAATGGTGTTTTTGAACTGGGTTTCCAAATACAAACATCACCACAAACCCAAGCCAAAGCAGCATTCCAACTCCATACAGCTACTGGGAAATTAAATGCTGAAATTATACCAACCACACCAAATGGGTGCCACTGCTCGTACATTCGGTGCATGGGACGCTCGCTGTGCATTGTTAAACCATATAACTGCCGCGATAAGCCTACCGCAAAATCACAGATATCAATCATCTCCTGCACCTCGCCTAAGCCTTCCTGTAAACTTTTCCCCATTTCATAGGAGACTAATTTACCTAAAGAGTTTTTATTTTTACGCAACTCCTCTCCAATCTGACGAACAATTTCACCACGCTTTGGCGCTGGCACCAAGCGCCATATTTTAAAAGCTTCTTCAGCAGCTTTCATTACAATCAAATAATCGGCTTCTTCAGCAGCATTAATGCTACCAATCAAACGGCCATCCACAGGAGAAAAGGAGTCTATCTTTTTACCTTTAGTAATAATATGGTTGAGCCCGGTGGATGCGCCATAATTATTTTCTTTTATCCCTAATTCTTTTAAAACGCTATCAATTCCAAAACTTTGTGTTGTTAGTATTTCTGACATATTTTTTTTAATTTAGGTAACAAAATTAAGTAAAAACAAAATAAGTATGGACTTATTTTTCAAGAATTAAATTATTAAAAATATTAAATCCCTGATTGTATATACCAATGGTTCGGTACTTTTTAGCAGTTATGGCTGAAGCCATCTAATATCAGGCATTTTATTAAGCCCAGCCTTAAGGCTGGACTTACAATAAAACCCAATGAATTTAGGGCCTTTAGTCCCTACTTGAAAAAAACTACCGAACCATTGATATAAGGCCTTCCATATTAAACAGTTAAATAATTTAGTAGAAGAAATTTATATTTTTCTAATACTAAGTTCTGAAAAAGAAAAGCGCCCTGATTAATAAGCCGCTTTCCCAATAACTTCATATAGCCCTAAGCACGAGGGGTAAGGTGCAACATAGGTTTTATTATGTACCCTGCTGGCGCAACGAAACCTTAACTGTTAGCGGCAGTTATAATTTAAAATCGTAAATTTGTACTGTGGGAAAACACCTAAAATTTATATCGACAAAACACCTTGGTGCATGCTCATGAAAATGTAAAATTGACTGGTTGGTGGTGTTTCATAAATTTAGGTAAAAGTAAAGTTTTACAACTGAAGATTTTGAATATTACCTTATTGCACCTTCGCTTTATTCGTGGAAGATTGAAGGAAATATTGGCGACCGTATTGAACAGAAAATACAATTATTCACATAGGCGTTAAACCCAATAGTTACAATGAAAAAAATATATTTAATCGTATCATTACTTTTATTTAATATTTGTTGTTTTTCTCAGAGCAGGTATATTTCAGAAACAACAAAAAAGGTTGTTTATGCGAGAGATGGTGGCAAATGCAAATGCTGTGGCGGTTCTCAAAGTTTAGAATATGACCATATCACACCATATTCTTGCGGTGGTAGCAGTGATGCATCAAATATTCAGTTACTTTGTTTAAAATGCAATCGAAGTAAATCAAATAGTTGCTATTGTAAAGTACATAATATAAAAGTAGGTTATAATTGTTGCGAAGGCAAGACAAAAAGAGCCAAATCGCCCAGATCCAGTTCTACAACAAAAAACACTTCAACTGCTTCGAGCCAATGCACAGGGACAACAAAAAAAGGCGCAAGATGTAAAAACATGACAACTAATTCTAATAGCCGATGCCGTTTACACTAATAATTTACAAACAAAATTAAAGAGAAATGAGTAATAATATATTATTTGCAATAGATACGAATACAGAAGAAGTAATCGTTTCAGATTCTCCAAAAGGAAGTAATAAAATAAATTTTATTGAGCGTATTGGGCGACAAGAGAAGGTTATTTTATACAATGCCGTTGTAACGTTAACTAGTATTACAAATACTTCCAATATTGACACTACAATTTTTAAAGCAATGGATAAAGTTTGCCAAATGATTTATAACAAACATAAAGAAACAAAATAGTTTTTTTTACAGAATTAATATAGAAAAGGAAGCTGCAAAACATATCAGAGAAAGGCAGGCAGTAAAAGCTAAGGGTGCGTTGTGCCTGAAGAAGCATCACATAAGAGATACAAAAGTGCCGTCAGGAACGCAATATCTATTCAGTATTCAATCGGTTTAAATATAAACCTTTCGTTATATTCTATTTCAAATGTCTTTAAAAAATCGCTATCCCACATACCCGCTCAAAAGTCCATCGGACTTTTGCCGTATTCGATAAATGTTTTTTTCTTATGGTGATCTTCCTGATCTTGTATATATTGAATTACCTGATGAACCTGCAATTTGCCATAAGAAAAAGTCTCCTCTCGCCCCGCTTGGCTGGCTCTTCACTAAAAATGCCACAGGGCATTTTCTTTACTCTCAATCCCCTGCCATGAAAATTTACTACGAATGATTTTTTTTTCGTTAATGCACTTTGATGAATCTCCCTTTACATATTGCCTCAAATCAGATATTTCTGCCATTGCAGGTGAAATAACACCTGCAATGGCAGAAAATATCAAATAAACAATGATATTCTGTTACGTTTTGAATTTGGAATAACAAATTTAAACCTACAGGCAAATGTTGACGCAAAAGGTGGTTTAGGCCACCTTATAAGCACTACGGAAATAAACAGCAGAATATACAGATATACTCCCGGCTTTCAGTGGACTTTTATGAAAACCAAAAGAATAGAATCGTATTGTGGCATGACAGCGACCTACGTTAATTATAAAGATGTGAACAATACCGGTTATGGCGAAACGAGAGATTTTACAACAGATACGCTTCAATCAATACATAATTCAAAAGCAAATACTCCTGGTGGTTTTGCTGCCGGTGTTGGAGCCTTAGCCGGGTTTAATATTTATTTGCATAGACGGATTTCGATTGGAGCAGAATTTTCTTCATCCGCATTGTATTATAAATTAGGTGGGATAACAGCAAGTGAAACTACAGGACAAAATTTTCCCAATCCCATTTCAACAGAAACCTCAACGCATACAAATTCATATAAAGGTTTTAAAATATCCAAAATAATATCATCTTTTAATATTTCTATCTGGTTCTAAATTCATTCTGTTGTTTTAACCCTTGCAATGGCAGAATCATTTTACAATTTCATAATCACTTATCTTATTCAAATCTTGTGTTGTTTGCCCTTCTTCATTTTGACCAAATACACTTATGAATTTAGCTCCATAAGCTACTTCCTCTTGAGTATAAGAAAAACGAGAACTTACTGTTTGTGAAAATGTATCATCAAAACCGCTTAATAAAATCATAAACTCGGCATCGGATTCTAATAGATCCTTTGCTGTCATTCCATAAAGCGGACTATTTTCATCTATAGGATGATTGATGGTCCAAGTCATAGGAAAGAAAATAATTTTTTTTATTTCTAGTTCCAATGGACGAAAACGTCTTATCAATACACCATTTTCAAGTTCAAGTTTTGCAACAGTTACACGTGCTTCAATGTCTGAAATTTGGCTATTCCGCATTTTATTGGCAATACGGAACTGAAACGCTGCTCCATCTTTGAAAGGCGCGACAATAGCTTTTTTGCTGAATATAATTCGTGCTTTTGGACGTGAGAAACGACCATAAATTACGCCGGTAACGATTGCAAATCCAAGTAGACCAACCAAAGATTCAATAGCAGCAATTATACTAATGGAATGGCTCCCTGGACTTAGCCGTCCAAAACCAACCGTACTTACTGTTTGTGTGCTAAAAAAGAAAGCCTCTAAAAATTTATCAATTTCAGTTTCCCCTTCGATACCTCTCAACCCTTCAAGCCCTGCAAAGTAATAAGTGACGGCAAAAATTAAATTGATAACAATAAAATAGCAGAAAATAATTAAATTGAATTTTAACCAGGACATTGATATCAATGCGTGGTAGATGCTTGTAGAGTTCCATCTGGATTGTTCAATACGCTTAATATTAAATGAACCGTCCGGGTTAATTAATCGGGTTTTCTGTGCTGATGTTTTGGTACCAAAACCCAGTTCTTTATCTTCGGTTTTATTAGCCATTATTATTAGCGTTTCGAAAAGATTTAACAATTTGCCTCAAAAAGGTTGAAAGACCAATTGGGCATCATAGACAAAAGTGGGTTAATGGACAAAAGTAATGGTAAAATCGTTCAAACTCCTTGACATACTTATATTTGCAACAAATTTTATAAAAATGAAAAAAACTGCTTTTATTGCAATTCAAAAATCACCTTAAAATT
>Ga0114966_10000505_pt1 | contig 37409 bp, 31 predicted proteins | sample M_130207_XF_Meta_FD_87029 | JGI IMG/M metagenome (GOLD analysis project Ga0114966, IMG submission 87029) | Freshwater microbial communities from Lake Montjoie, Canada to study carbon cycling - M_130207_XF_MetaG | ecosystem: Environmental > Aquatic > Freshwater > Lake | place: Lake Montjoie... | reverse complement strand
GGGCGGCGTCGGAAAGACAAGAAGGGGGTTGTGGGGGTGGGGAAGAAGAATAAGAAAGTGATGAGGGGGGGGGGGGTGATACTGATTTAACACAATATGACAATTATACATTATATAAAGCAATAGGTGACTACTATATGTCTCGTAGAGAACCGGATAAGGGTCATGCTCAATTATGTGAAATATTGAATGAAGCTGGCGTTCCCGAAGATACAGTTGAATTATGTAAAACAAACCTTAAAGACGGTACAATTAAATTAGGTGAGTTTTTTGAAAAATCACCTCACGTTAAATTAGGTAAAATATTGACTAACACTGATAAAATTCCAGAATTTGAGAAAATTGGAATTAGGATTCGCGCGGATGAATATAAAATTCGCGCGGATGAATATAAAAATTGATATATAAAAACAATATGTTATCATATATCAATAACCCCGCCACTATCACACTCACCCATCCACCAACAATGATCATCCCCGTCAAATGCTTCACTTGCGGCAAAGTTCTCGCCGACAAATACCGATACTATTTAGCCGAAGTGCGTAAAATCAAGCTTTCTCGCGATCTCGATGTGGACAAGGTTATCTACCTCACCGCGGAATATATCGACAAGACGCCGGAAGGCGAGGTTATGGACACATTGGGGCTGACGAAGATGTGCTGCCGCCGGCATATGTTGACGCATGTAGATATTGTTTAACTTCGACGTCGCTGGCGAGAGTTTATTATTCGTATTTTATTATTAGTATTCGTATTTTTATAATAATAATATATATCAAATGGCTAGTCGTCGTCGTAATAGTAGTAGTAAGAAGAGTCGCGGTCACGGTCGTGTGCGTAGCCGTCGCAATGGTGTACGCACAGAAAAGAAATCACACAAATGGCATCAGCGTGGATGCCAAAACCAGACGGGCGGTGGGAGTATGACTGGCGGGTGGGCATGGGGGCCAAGCGATGTTCATCATCAAACGGCCGGCGGCCCACATTCCATCAACGGCAATCATTACGCCCTGAATACCGCTACTGTAACACCTCCTCAGGCGAGTAATGCGATTGTTGAAAGGCATGCCGCAGCACAGACCGCGGGTCGTCGTCGCGGTCGCGGTCGCGGTCGTAGTGACTCGAAGATTCGGCGTAAGGTCGCACGTAAATCGCGCAGGATTGCGTGCCAGAATGGTGGCGGAGCTATGGAATATGCGCCGGAATTAGCAAAAATCACGTTGAATTCCGCATTACAGACACCATCTAGTATCGTTCATGGGTTACAAGGTGCCGCGACCGGGTTTGTGTCGGCCACTCCAACGTCGCAGCCTATCGGAGAGCCGATTGCGTTGAAGTAATTTTCTATAATTAATTTAATTAATTATATATATTATACGTATCACCCAATGGATAATATATACACAAAAGTGCGTTCTTTAAGTACCCCTGCCATTATTTATTTTGTTGTCGCATTATTTTTTGTTCTTGGCCGTTTGTTTGAGGACATCTATTGTTATGTCCGGTCAAAGGAGTGTAATTTAGAGGAAACCGTTTTACGAACGTTTTTTTTATTAATATTTACCATTATATGGACATGGATTCTCAATATATTGTATTCTCGTGGATACCATAAAACCGCGTGGATTATGTTGATTATCTTTCCGGGATTTTATATTTAGATATATATAATACATACCGTATTTATGATGGAAGTTATCAACCGTATTCGCTCATTATGTACCCCCGCATTTGTGTTTTTTTTCATTTCCGTCATTTCGCTATTCCTTATGATATTCGATAATATCCAAAATACGCATTCTTATTGTTTCGGAAATGTGAGCTGTAATGTCGCCAATACATCGATGGTCTTTATCGTTAAAATCGTGTTTATTGTCGCATGGACATGGTTTTTAGATATATTATGCTCGCGCGGTTATGAACGCGTCTCGTGGTTTATTGTTCTGCTTCCATATATTATGCTATTGTTGGTTTTGATGTTCGTCGCAACCGAAATCAAGAATACGGGCAAATTGAACGAGGCCAGTGTCGCGATCCAGATTCAAGGCAACAATGATGCGTTTGGTGGAATGATGCGGTTCTAGACTCGTACTCATTCATTCGTGCTCATTCGTTCGCATTCATTCACTCGTTCACTCGTTCATTTCATTCGCACTCATTCATTTCATTCATCTCGTAAATCATAATAAACATTTTTCATTATGATTATATAATAGAAGTATATACGAAGTATGGATTCCGACCCAGAACTTCCGTGGAAGGTAATCAATCGTCTATTCAATGACGACCCGCAAATGATGATTCGTCACCATATCGATTCATATAATGATTTCTTCGGGAAAGGGATTTTCAAGATATTCCGCGAAAGAAATCCTATTATCCTCCAGAAAGAGCAGGACCCAGATACACAAGAGTTCAATCTTCGCTGTGAATTATATTTAGGTGGAAAAAATGGCGACAAGGTTTATTTCGGAAAACCGGTCATCTACGACGACGACCGCGAACATTATATGTTCCCGAATGAGGCACGGTTGCGCAATATGACCTATGGAACCACAATTCATTATGACGTCGATGTCGTGTTTAAAATCGCGGTTCCGGACGATAGCGGCGCCGCGGGCGGCACCGGGTCTCGCATCGAGGTTACAACCGCCACGCTCGAGAGAATTATCCTCGGCCGATTCCCCATCATGATTCAATCCAATCACTGTATTTTACATGGCCTGGAACCGAAAGCCCGTTTTTATATGGGCGAGTGTAAAAACGATTATGGCGGGTATTTCATCATCGACGGCAAGGAAAAGACGATTATCTCCCAAGAGAAATTCGCCGATAATATGATTTATATCCGCGAAAACAACGAGGATAATGTATACACGCATGCTGCCGATATTCGCACCGTCAGCGAGGATGCGTCCAAACCCGAGCGCACATTGTCGGTGCGTATCGTCGCACCCACCAGCCTCCTCACGAATAAACAAATCGTCGTGAATATCCCCAATGTGCGTTCACCCGTCCCCCTATTCATCGTGATGCGTGCTCTCGGCGTCATCTCCGACCGCGATATCCTCGAATTCTGTCTGCTTGACCTCGATGAAAACGCCGAACTCCTCGATAATTTCATCCCCTCCATCCACGATGCGAACAAGATATTCACACAGGAAGGTGCGATTAAATTCATCGCGACACTCACCAAATCGAAGACCATCCCGCAAGTCCACGATATCCTGATGAACTATTTCCTGCCCCAGGTGGGCGAGACGAATTACATCCAGAAGGCGTATTTCCTCGGGAATATGGTGTATAAACTTCTCCGTGTATCTCTCAAAATCGACGCACCCACCGACCGCGACAGTTTCAAATTCAAGCGTATCGAATTAAGCGGGGCGCTCATTTTCGACCTATTCAAGGAGTATTATGCGCTTCAGCAGCAGCATATCCGTCTCTCGATGGACCGCGAATATTTCAAAGACCCGAAGAAATACGAGAAGAATTTCGTCGGTCTTATCCAGATGAACTACCAGGAATTCTTCCGCGAACGCATCGTGGAGAACGGATTCAAAAAAGCATTTAAAGGGAATTGGGGCGCAACAGAGCATACGAAACGGATTGGGGTCATCCAGGACTTGAATCGGTTATCCTATAATTCGTTTCTCTCGCATCTGCGTAAAATCAACCTGCCGATGGATAGCAGCGCGAAAATCGTGAAACCGCGTATGCTTCACGGGTCGCAGTGGGGCATGATTGACCCGGTGGATTCACCGGATGGTGCGAATATCGGGTTTCATAAACATCTCGCATTCGGGACGCGGATTACGAATCACTGCTCGGCGTATCCTATGATGCAGTGGTTGCGCGAAGTCGTGAAGATGCATCTCCTGGAAGAAAGCACACGGATGTTCCTGTATTATACGACGAAGGTGTTCGTGAATGGGACGTGGGTGGGTGCGGTGACTCGGCCAGAGGAAACGATGCGCCTTATCCGGCTCCACCGACGCAATGCGCTTATCCCGATTTATATCAGTTGCCGATGGGATATTAAAAACAACGAAATTCATATTTACACGGACGCGGGACGTCTTTGCCGGCCTATTTTCTATATTGATGAAGAGACGGGGCGGCCTAGTTACGATAAAGACGAAATCCTGGAAATGATACGCGGGGGGAAAGCGTCGTGGGAGCAAATGACGACGGGATTTACCGCGAAGTCAGACCCGACGTTTCAGGCGGCACACTGTAATTATTATACCATTGATGAGCTTTATGGTCGTGCACATGATACATCTGCGTTGTCCGCAAAACAGAAGGTGACGGAGGATGTCGCGCGTGTAAATACGATCCAGGATTTCCGGCGTTTGAAGGCGACACAGGCCATTATTGAATATATCGATACTTCGGAGACCGAATCCACGTTGATTTCAATGACCCATAAATTCGAGAGACCTCTGGTGGCGAGCACCGGCACCGGCACCGGCAGCGGCAGCGGCAGTGGCAGCGACAGCAGCAGCGACAGCGGCAGCAGTGACAGTGAGACCGAGGAGGAGATCGACGAAGGCAGTCGCGGCACTGGAGGTCTTTCGCCTAGAACCTTCGCCAAAGCGCAAGAAGTCGACCGACGTATGCGTGAGAAGTTGCGAAAGGACGCTCAGAACGGCGGTGCTGGTGGAGCCGCCGCCGGCGCTGCGGTACGCAAACACCGCCGCCGCAAACACCGCCGTAGTAAGCGCGGCATCAAATCATTATCCGCCGACGGAAAACATTACACACATGTTGAAATCCACCCGTCGCTTGTTATGGGTGTCATGGGAAATCAAATCTGCTTCCCGGAAAATAACCCAGTCGCACGTAACGTATTCGGATGCGGACAAGCCAAGCAAGCCGCGTCTCTCTATCATAGCAACTACCAGGTCCGTATTGATAAAATGGGTGTCGTCATCAATAACGGCGAAACCCCCATCGTGAAAAGCCGGTATCTCGACCTCATTAATCATGAAGAACACCCGTGCGGTTTTAATGCCATCGTCGCGATTATGTCATTCAACGGATACAATGTCGAAGACTCGATTCTTTTCAATGAGGCGAGTATCAAACGCGGGATGTTTCGAATCACATACTACAATATGTATGAAGCACGCGAAGAAAGCAGCAGTGTTCGCGGCACACAGCGAGATACCCGGTTCGCGAATATCCAGAAGGAAGGCGCAATCGGTATTAAACCGGGTTACGATTACAGTTATCTGGATGACAACGGTCTTATTCGCGAAAACACCGAGATGGATGATAAGAAAGTGGTGATTGGGATGGGGTCGGTGAGTATCCAAAACGAAGGCGGGCAAATGCGCGATATGTCGACGATGCCAAAGAAGGGACAACTCGGTTTCGTAGATAAAGCATTTATGACGGAGGGTGAGACCGGTTTTCGTATCGGAAAAGTCAGAATCCGCGAGGAACGTTTCCCTTCCATCGGCGATAAGTTCTGCTCTCGTTGCGGTCAGAAAGGGACGGTCGGGTTGATTATTCCGGAGAAAGATATGCCATTTACGAAGGATGGTATACGACCTGATATTATTATCAATCCACATGCGATTCCGACACGTATGACAATTGGGCAACTCATCGAGTCGCTTATGGGGAAGGCGTGCGTTCTTACCGGTGGATTCGGTAACTGTACCGCATATACGAACAACGGGACCAAACACGAATCATTCGGGTCCGTTTTGACCGGCTATGGATATCATTCATCCGGCACCGAAGTATTATATAACGGAATGACGGGAGAGCAAGTAAAGAGTGATATTTATATCGGTCCCACGTATTATATGCGTCTGAAACAGATGGTCAAAGACAAAATCAATTATCGGTCACAGGGTCCGCGCACCCAACTTACACGTCAGACGGTCCAAGGTCGTGCGAATGACGGTGGTCTTCGTATCGGTGAAATGGAGCGTGATGGAATATTGGGTCACGGTGCCTCGCATTTCTTGAATGAGTCGCTTATGGTGCGTGGTGACGAATATCATATGGCCGTCTGTAATAAGTCGGGCATGATTGCGATTTACAATCCGAACCAGAATCTATTTATGAGCCCGATGGTGGATGGACCGATTAAGTATTCGGGGGCGTTGACAGATGCTGCGGCGGCGGGTGGTGGCGCATCGGGCGGAGGCGGTGCAAGCGTCATCCAAATGACGAAATTCGGACGTTCATTCAGCGTTGTGCGTATTCCTTACTGTCTCAAATTACTTATGCAAGAGTTGCTGGTGATGAACGTCCAGATGCGTATTATAACTGACGATAATATCGACCAACTTCCTAGTATGTCGTATTCGAATAATGTGTATAAGGTGCTGAAAGATGGTCGCGGTGCGATGGGTGTAGATGATATCATCGAGAGAAATAGGTTGGCGGCTGGATTGAAACCGCGTCCTCCGGTGTCGTCGACACAAGGACGGGGGTCCACGGGCGCGGACGCGGGCGAAGACGAAACCGGAAAAGGCAGTCGGGTTTATTTACCGTCTCGTAGTGAGGCGGAAGAAGAGGCGGCGGCGGCGGCGGCGTCTGGATTAGGTGCCGGCGCGTTTATGAAACCACTTGATATCGATGACCATCCCGAAGACATTATTCTTGATTTGGATATTGATACAAAGGCGAGTATTCACAACTTCGGTTGGCGATTCGCGTTGAAACCTGATATCGAGCGCCAGATGCGTGGCAGCGGCAGCGGCAGCGGCGGAAAGGGCGGTGGCGGTGCGGCGGCGGCACTTACAATACAGGATTTAACCGGCGAAGATCTTGTCCTTGAATCCGTTATCCTGGATAAGAATGGCGAACCTACCGAGCGATGGACGATTAGCGGCGCACAATGGGTCGGTGAGTATCCTACACGATTCCCCGATGGATGGTTGTCTGGAATGCTTGTTTATCCGGATGATATCCCGATTGCTCCAAGCGATATGGTGGAAGAATTACGTAAGACACGCAAACCGCTCAATTGGGTTCGCGCGATTATAACGTTGATTGAAAAGCGGATTACACGAAAGTCGCGCAGTGCGTATGAGAAGACCAACGACATCGTGGACGAAAATTCGCGAAATATCGCGGCGAATGCGAAAGAATTGGAGCGTGTATCTAGCGAAATCGAGCGCGCGAAGCGTGAAGGGAATGTCGCGGAAGAGGAGCGTCTGAAGGTTCAAATGACGCGTCTTACAGACGAACGTACGACGTTGAATGCGTTGCGCCGTGATATTGAGTTCAGTTCGGGGAATGAAGAAGCCGCGGCCGCCGCCGCCGCCGAATCGGATGAAGGTCAGCCCAAGACACCGGGTTATAGTAGCATTTTGGATACTTCTCCTGTCGCCCCAGGTGGGGGAGGTGGCGGCGGCGGTGGCGGTGGCGGCGGTGCAGCGGAAGATGCGAACCGTCTGCGTGGTGCCGTTGCTTCATTTAATGAGAAAATGTTGGAGAAATACGGCAAAGACGACGATAATATACCGAGCACGAGCACGAGCGAGCCAAGCACGCCAAGAACGCCAAGCACGCCGCCGTATTCATCATCGATGTTTGAAGGCGGCGGTCAGCGTGGCGGCAGCGGTACCAGTAAATTTATCCCCCAAATACCAACGGGGGTCCTTGAAAGTTATTTGAGTTCACGTTATTCGGGGGGCGCGGCGATGAATCCATTTCAACAAATGGGCGGTAGCAGTGGTGGAAGCAACCTCGGCAGTATGATGGGGGCTACGATGAATGTTCCGGTAGTCGCGACGATGCCGATGGCGGGGATGATGCCTTTCCAGGCCCAAGGAGGTGGCGGTCAATTTCTAGGGCAGGCACCGCAGGCACTGCAGACACCGCAGGCACCGCAGACACCGCAACAACCGGCTGCACAAACAGGTGGCGCCGCCGCCGCACCACCAGCTTCATCGGACCCAAACGCAGCAGGTGTTAGGACGTTTTCTATTAATTTACACCGCTGAATATTGAAATCCGCACAGACTAAATACTAATTATAGTAATAAATTGAATAATAAAGATTTATTACTATTATATATTAAGACACACATCACACGCGAGGCGCATCATACAATGGCATCCAATACTACCCACGTATCCAGTGGAACGATTTCCACATTATTCAAATCAAGGAACATCCTTCTTCAACTACTCGAAAAGCAAGGGATGGATGTGTCCAATTATACGGATTATGGTGTGGCTGAAATCCAGACGATGTATGTGAACAACCAGCTGGATATGCTGCTTTCCACGGAAAAGGACGTTCATCCATCTCGGAAAGTATATGTCAAGTATCATTTAGCCAAAACATTGCGCCGCGAAAATATCAACCATATGATTGACGACCTCTATTATTTAGAGCAAGCGCTTCAGCCGACCGATACACTCATTATTGTTATGAAACAGGAGGTCAATGACACAATCATCAATATTCTGAATGAGATTTGGGAAAAGGACCGGATTTTCATCGTGATTTACTCGCTTGACCGCCTTCAGTTCAATATCCTGGAGCATCAGTATGTTCCCGAACACATCGTTTTAAGCGAAACCGAACAAGAGGCGGTGGTGAAGAAGTACAATATTACGGATATGAAACAGTTGCCGAGTATTTCGCGCTACGACCCGGTGGCGCTTGCGATTGGACTTCGACCGGGACAAGTTTGTAAAATAACCCGGCCGAGCAAAACATCGGTCACGAGTTTGTACTTTCGCTATTGTATTGCGAAATAATGGAATGAAATGAAATGGAATCGACGGAATCGACGGAATGGAATCGACGGAATGGAATCGACGGAATGGAATCGACGGAATGGAATCGACGGAACGGAATCGACCGTATTTTTTTATTTCGGTATTATAACTGAAATAATAAAATAGAACAAGAATGTCGTGTGATACCGCGACGACACTATACAATATAGATGGAACATCTTACACAGTTCCAGCCTCTCCATCCGAGCACGATAAAGAAGTATGTCGTGCGACCCAAATACTCGAGAGATTACATAAGGATTTAACCGATAAGCATTATACTACCGCAGATAAAGGAACGGATGAGAAGAAGACATTGGTAGGTACCACCGACTCAATTATAAAACCCAGCTACTATTTACGGAACCAGCCAAGATCCAACACAGACAGCACAGATGTGAATCGTTTCTACGAGAATAGAACCAATAGTCTTGCGGATAGTAGCGCTTATGAAGGAAATCCTTATTATCGTAAAATGATTTCAGTTATTATGAAGGGAACGAATGACGAATCAGTAAATACCTACAACACCGCACCCCCCGCAATTACAGGACTCAGTGATTTTAATTCGCCAAATGAATTCAAAGGAATTTATGGTCTGAATCGAGTCATCGAAATATTAGAAACCAAAATAAATGCCAAATTGAACACATTAACACCATCGTCGAATTCAGCCAATGCGTCTGCCTACGAGTCATCAGAGGCCGCAATTACTAGATACGATAAACGCAAAGAAATAAAAAATACATTAGAAGAAATTGCTTATCGCGAGAACCAGCTTTACAGAGAGAAATTCTTAAATGTTATTTTATTGATTGTGGGAATATTTTTGGTGGGGTCGCAATTGGTCCAGAGATATTTTAGTGGTGGCGTAGGTGGGGGTGGGAGTGGTAGTGCGGGTCTCGGGGGGTTATTCGGTTTCGGATTAGGCGGTGGTGGTGGGTTATTTAGTCGGTTTGGAGGATTAGGGCTGGGAAGTAGCGGACGGTCACATTTTGACATCGGAAATTTATTTAAAAAGAGCTCATATACGTTAGCACAACGGTAAATATTAGCAGTTGGAATATAAATCTTATATCTTATAATATTAGATATCTTATTATAAAATATAACACAAATAAATGTCAAATATTATAGCTAGAGAAATACCGTATAATAAAGAACAATCACCATTATTTCCAAACTCGACGCCATTTTCAATTGATAATTTTCAAACGAAAGATGCGGGCAGCGGACCCCCCCCTGTACAAATAAACAATGACGCGGTTTTAGATAATACGTTATCCGCACTTATGAGCGAGTATTCCGCAGATACTGGCAATGGTGGCGGCAATGCCGAGAAATCCACTTATGAAAAGAAAACTGAAGGAATGCTCACCGGAACAAGTCTTAATTTGAATTTGCTTCAGGGCGATATTTTTTCATACGGAAAATATGATACATTAAAAAACCCGATTCAGCCGTTTGCGGATACACAGCAGGCTAGCGGCAGCGGCGGCAGCGGCGGCGGCATCGTTTCGTATAAAGAGGGTCTCACCAATGATGTCAGTGGAACATCGACGTCGTCGAACACCGTCACCACCACGACCACCGGAACAACCAGTGCCGGTAAAAGCCAGAAGCTGCTCGACCTTGAGAAGAAATTAAGCGAATTGACCACGGATTATACGACGCAGTATCGGTTGTATACGGATGACTTGCTTACACGTTCCAGGTTTCTTCAAACCAATAGTCAGTATACGGGTAAACTCGTGCGCGATATCTCGTATTCGGGAACAGACGCAAGCGCCGCTTTTTATTATGTCAATCCATTCGGATATACACATCGGTATAAGGATTTGTCATCTGTAATGTTATACGACAGTAAGACGTGTCCTACAATTACGAGAGATGTAACACTCGCCGACAGTGCGTCAAACCCGTTTAAATTGACATCCGCATCCTTTATTGATATTAGCGGTAGCGGCGGTGCGGGTTTTAGTCGATTCGCGGATTATGCGAGTTATGATATGGTGGGCAATATGCCGTGCCTTACTGCGAAAAACGTGAAAAGCGGGTCGGTTGACCCTGAATATGCGTGGGTAGACACCGAAGGAAAGAAACACATCTATGAAAAAGGGGTTTGGCCGGATAAGCGGCATTCATCGTGTTTGACCGCGGTGGTCGGTGAACCCATCGAATTGTCACCAGACCAATATAAAGCGATACCGACTGCCAGCGATACGCCGATGAAGGCAGAAAGCGAATGTTTTCGCGCAAGCGTCGCACCAACTATCAATTCCAAGTTGGCCGAAATCAAGAAAAAAATAGATGACACGGTCGCCGCAATCAAGACCGAAAATCAGAATATTTTGAATAATGCGGCAAATACGACGATTATTCAACGTGACAAGACGATGGCGGAAAAATGGGCCAATTTAGACGAAGATATTTTAGCTCAAATTAAAACATGGCTCGGTGGGTATTATTATCCCGCAGTATACGTGTTCTGGTGTTTCGTGATATTGGTCGCGGTACTAATGATATTTAAATTCGCGTTTATGTTTGTATCGCCTGGCGGTGGCGGTGGCGGTGGCACTAGTAGCGGCGAAGATGGCGAATCTAGTGGAGTGTCATTATTAGGCGTAGTTATTATGGCACTTGTTGTTATATTTGCTGTGTATTACTATTTTTCATATACATATAATCTTAATGTTGATATCACTCGTGAAGATTCAAATACCGTATATACCGCGACTTAGCCGCGACTTAGCCGCGACTTTAACGGAGATTATAATCTGCATATATTGTAATATTGTAATATTGTTTGATATTTACTACTAATGAGTTATTCCGATTCATCTCAGTTACTCAATAAACAACTCGAATTAAAAACTCTTCAGGATAAATATGTTAGTTACATCACTTCATATCCGGCGTATACTTCAGCAGAGACGTCGGCGTCGTCTAATATTCCAAACAAAAATGCGATGTCCCGTACGAACCCACCGTCGGGTATTCGTCCAGGTGAAGACTTTGGCGAATATTGGAAGTTTGTTTCTTCGGGCGATGCCACCGCCGCTGCTTGCTGGATCTCCGCATCAAGAGACCCACGCGTATTTCAAAAAGTCGTGTATACCGGTACAAATGACACGAATAGCACCGCAACCAACAAAGGCGATGCCGCCTGGAATAGTAAGTGCTATGGTCTTATTTGGAATGCGCCCAGAGAAGCATCTTATACTGACACAGAAGCACCCGGATATGCGACTATGGTTGCCAGTGAAGGTGGATTTTCAGGCTCCGATCGTGTGGCAAGAACATATACCAAAAAAAACATTGTGGATATCAATAAATTGGATCAAGCAACCCAAATTGCCGATTTAAAAATGCGTGTTGACTCATTGACCGAAGAAATCGCACTTATCGCGAGTTCGTCAATTAACACTGAACTCGACGCATTGTCGCAAACATCGGGAGACCAAAAAACCGTTATTCAAAAAATCAATCAGTATATGAACACAAGTGCCAGTGAAATTGACGCAGGCAATACTATTATTGACAAACGCAAAAGTATGAATATGGTTTACGAAGACATCAATAAACAAATCACATTAAATTCACGCAAATATAAATTCGTGTTTTATTTTCTTATTGGTATTGCTATTATAATATCGTATATATCGTATGTTAGCAAACTTACATTACCGGAGCAAGCATCCGTACTTACGAGTTGGATTACGTGGGGATGGTGGACCAATTGGGGCGTTATTACATTTGTAGTCGTTTTATTGATTATGTCTTCATTTGGGTGGGACATGAAAGGAAATATTCTGATGGTTTGGCGATATTTATCCGACCCCGATTTCTGGACGGGACATTTGTGGTGGGTCGGTGTCTCGTTTTTGTTTTTGATTGTTATCTTTTTACACGCGTCCTTTAAGTCGTTTTTCGGAGATTCACTCGCACAATTGGAGAAATTGGGTGAAGACGACGATTAATGAAACAATAATGAAACAATAATATTTTTATGATTATATACTAGTAATCATAAATATGTTTTATCAAAACTCGAATGATTTAGTAAAAAAAGCGAGTGTGAATTCGGGGCACATACAGAACTCATCTGCGACACAGCAACAGATAATAAATCGAGGACAATATATAGACGCGAACAATGAAGAACGCGGTGGCGGTGGCGGTGGCGGCGGTGGTGGTGGCGGTGGCGGTGGTGGTGGCGGCGGCTCTGCGTCATTGAATCTCGGTGCTCAATTTCAAAATGCTCTGAATAGTATCATCGGTTCTTTTACTTCTTCTTCTCCTGGTGGATCTGCTGGCTCTGGTCCGGTCATTGAAGGTCTTGGTGATGGGAGTATTCAACTTCCGGCCGATAAGGCATCTGGCCCTGTCGGAGCTGGCGGAGACCAAACCCAAATGTTAAACAATCTCGTTAAGCAAGATGCGGAATTTGTCGAACAAGAAGCCAGATATCGAAATAAGGTAAATGCTGTTAAAACTCTTACCACCGCCGACGGTAATTCACGTGGTCTATGGTCGCAGGTTACTGACACAGAGGGTATTTCAAAATACGGATATATCACACGGGATCGTATATTTCAAATATGGCTTGCGCCTACCAACCCGAATAACAATCCGCAAAATTGGTTTGAAACCTCGCCGGTCAAACAAAACGGCGGGGTGTTGGGTTGTCCAGTCACCGGCGGCAATCTTACAAAACATCAAATCGACACCACGTGGGACAAAATCAAGCCGTTTGATATGGTATATGCGAAAAGTGACACCAGTCGTAAAACACCGTTGTTTATGTTGACGAATGAGGGTGTTCGCGATGTGAAACGCAGCCCGGGTTCAAGCGGATTGTTTTCGTGCGGCAATGAACGCACAAACGTATTCGTGAAAGACCGACCATCCGCCGATTTTGATACATCTATCAAGACGAATCGACAAGGCTGTTATATCGTAGATGATAAAGCAACGGATCAGACATTCAAGGACCGCGGATTTGTTTTTCAAGACGACCTGGCGAATGTCTCTATATCACAGTGTAAGCGCCGAGCCGAGGATTTAGGCAGTTCATACTTCTTGGTTTCAGCCGCAGAACCGGGTGGCCCGGAGAATCGAGGCGGATGTTGGATTTACACGGGGGCGGGTGAACCGAATCTAAACGGGTTATTGTCATATGATGACAGCACGAAAAAATGTTACAATCACGGTCAGCCTGACGGTAATGAAGACGGGTTTATGAAGTCCTATGGGACCACGATTTTACCACGATTATATGGGAAATCGAATACGATTGATGTATCGACGGACCCGCCGAATCCGACGTGCGACCATCGAATGCGGGACGGCTGTATTTTTAAGGATTACATCCATCAGGGAAATGCTGTGTGTCTTCCTCCCAACCGAAACGGGCAATGGGCGTTTGGCGGGTTGTATACCTATGGCAATAATGAATTGAAGGGGTGGCTGACGCATCTTTATAACCGTAATTCTGATGGTGTTGAGCGTCCCGCTGTCCAGGAATACAAAGATAGATGTAAAACCACGAAAGGGTATGAATTTTTGGATGATAACCCGGTAAAACGGACGAAGCAAGAAAAATCCGTTGCGCTTTATTCATTGAAGGTGGGCGGGCCTACCGGAGTGGATGCGACCGACCGAAATGGGCGCGGGGTTGTCGGACGTATTGCGTATATCGACCATAATGGCGATAGACATGATTACCCGGAATCAGCGTTGTCGTATATGAAATCGGGGGGTGATGGTGCCGCCGGTGCCGGTATGAAATATGTCAACGTGGGCCCATATGATACACGCTCTGCGGAGAGTTCCTATAGCTTGAAAGAAATCACACCAGGCGCGTATGCAGATGCCGCGAATTTGTTATATAAAGCGTCGCGTGATGGTTGGAGCCCGGCCGCGTTTCACCAGAGATGCGATAATAAGGGGGCGACCTATACTCGAGCCATCATAAATGACGGCAAGGTTCTCGGCGCATATACTTCGTTGAGTTGGTCGTCCAGTGTACAGAATTATGCGGCCGACCCGACCGCATTTTTGTATGATGGAACAAAAAAATTTACGCCGAATAATGGTGTTTATGGTGTTAATCCACAGCATTCCACGTATATGAATAGCTCGTATATGCCGACATTCGGCGGAGGACACGACTTTTATCTTAGTGGACAATCCTTCTACAACAATGCGCTGACATTTTTAACAGACGATAAAAAGGCGCCGTTTGGGCGCGAAGGGAGAAGTTACCAGAGTTACACTTTGTCCGACCTCGAGGTATACTCAGTAGATGCGACATCATTTCCGAAGACGTTGGACTATGCTAGACGCGTTCGAACAATGCCCATCGGTGAAAGTATAACCGCGTCGATGGAAAAATGCCAGGCGATGTGCGACGGGGACGAGAAATGCGGCGGGTTCGTGTATTCCAAAGGCGGCGGCGGTGCGGACGGTAAATGCGAATTAAAGGATAAAACGAAAATGTATCCCGTCGGATTGCGTGTAGCCGAACCAACAAAACAACTGATGTTGAAAGTGCCGACTATAAACGGGACGATCGCGGACCCAGAATGTGCGGCATCCGGAAAAGGCCAATATAATATGATAGATAGTGCACAGTATCAGTATTACCCAGACGGCGGTGCGATGAGTTCCGGAACGAAGTGTAATCTCGCGGATATTGTTCCGAAGGAAGGGAATTTAACAATGCCGGATACAACCGCAGCTGTAAATGCTGTGAGCAGCCAATTTGCGACTACGAATACTAGTATCGCCGCATACGACGACCAAACCAAAGTTCCAGGCACGACCACCCAGGGGTTTACTACTTTTCGCGAAGGTCTTACACAAGAACAAGACATTAGTGCGAATACTAGCAAGTATGGCGCAACAATGGCAGGTGTGAGGGATACATTGACAAAAATCGGAAACGCACAATACCAGCGCGAACGTTTGGATGCCATTAAGGATGAAAGCAATAAAATGTTGATTGCGGAGTCATATAAATTTATTCTTTGGAGTATTTTAGCAATTCTTGCGGTAATTGCGTTACTTAAATTAAAAGAAACATTCGGACAGGATGACGCAGATGACGCAGACGGTGATAGTACGATCGGTGGTGGTGGAATCATAGGGTTTATAACATCATTATTCGGGGTCGGTGCTGTTAAATTAGACGATATCACGGATAAGACGGCCGACGTGAAAGCCGCACTCTCTGACGCAGGTGCAACAATACAACAAACCGGTGAGAATATTGCTACTGGTATTACCGAAGGAGCCGATAATCTGTTGACTTCTGTAAATAATGCGGCGAATAATGCGGTGGATGGTGCGAAAAATATGGCGGACCGAGTTGGCGAAACGGCGACAAACGCAGTAAATAGTATAGGCGAAACTGTATCGGGGGGCGCTGACGATGTGAATAGTGCGAAAACCGGCGGGCGGCGCATGAAAAATAAAATGAAATGAATGAAATGAATGAAATGAATGAAATGAATGAAATGAATGAAATGAAATGAAATATAAAATATAATTATTATTTATGGATTGTAAATAATAATCATATCAATATATAAGACATACTAATATATAGAACATACACATCATCATGTCGTATCAAATGAATAAAGATACTAAAATATTGTTGGCTTTATTGGCCGTTGTTGTATTATGCTCGGCGAAATTATTCAAAGATTACCTTTACCGGAATCGGTATGTTGAAGGGATGACAACGGTTTCGCAGGAGAGCAGCGTTCAACTTCGTCGTCCTACCTCTGGTTCTATAACTGCGGATATTATATTTACCGTATCACTTGGGGTGGATTTACCTATCAGTGGTGCCTCAAAATTAACTATATCTTGGGTTGGAGATACCGCGGCCAATGTCGTGCTCCCCACCATTGGGGCCAATTACACCGCAACCGCATCCGGGTATACGATTCCTTCGCCCACCACCGCGGTGTCAGGAACTCCACCAACGGCGACATTCAGTAATCCGACGTCTAAACCGGTCCCCAGTGGAACCAAGGTCATAGTTACAGTAAAAGGTGTAACCATCAACCCTAAAAATACGTCTGACGTTGAAACCATAAACTTTACAATTGCGGTTCCGGGCACCGCCGATACAATTACGATTGTGGTAAAGATTTTACCGTATATTGGCACTGGTTCGCAATACACCGCATCCAGCGGCTCGTCAGTTCAAGAAATACAAGAATCAATTAACATTATTACTCAGCGTCTCGGACCGGGTGTTGATCCAAAGCCGTCCGATTCTGAAGTGGCCTACCTCACCAAAGCGCGTACCGCACTTATCGCATTGTTGACATCGACCTACGGAACCATCAAAGAAGCCGGTCAAGTATTTGAATCCGGTGCGTTATATGAAGCCCAGAAAACCGCGATTGATTTTATATCCAAGGAGAAGGCCCGTGCAACATCCAATGCGGCGGCACTCTCTGGCGACAATATAAACAAACGACGGATGACGCAAATCAATACATATTATACACGGAATTATGAAGCAAATACCGACGTTATGAAAAATGTGATTTACATTTCTATCGGGTTGATTATATTGGCTGTATTGCGAAAGAAGGAAATGATACCTGGTTCTATTTCCACTTTAGGCATTATTTTCATACTTACAATGGGTGGCATTATCGTTGGAGGACAGGTATTCGATATAATGCGTCGTAATGACCATGATTTTGATAAATATGACTGGAACTTCAATGAAGATCAAATGAATCAACAGAAATTAATTCAACCGGATGCCAACACAACTAATTTATCCGGTATGGGTGCTTCGTGCTATGGAGCCGGTTGCTGTGACAATCCCAGGACTGTATGGGATGAAACATCTAAAAAATGCGTTCCTCCTCCCACTACTACTACTACTACTACTACTCCCACTACTACTACTACTACTCCTACTCCTTCTTAGTGTAACGGTAGTAATGTCGTAGTCGCGTCGTTTACGTCGTATTTTATAATCTAATAAGTATAGTAGTTATTAGATTATTTAAGATTATATAAGAATCGTAATGGGCATTGATTTCAGTGATGCGGACGGTATTGAACCCGAACTTTTACAAAAAGCACAATCTGGTGAGTCAGCAATGAAAAATGTGCCTGATGTCGCAAATCCTATTATTTCGCCAGAAACTGTGAAAAGGGACGCCACTGACCAAAAATCATTCGAACAAGTGATGGATTCATCTCAAAAAAATATGAATGTAGTGAAACAGGTTATATCACAGGGCGGTTTTGCTGGCGACGAAAAAGACAAACACGACATAACTGACGCATATAATAAATGGATAAAATCCCGTAATGAAAATATCAAATGTCCTGATGAAATCACACAAAAAGGTGTTCGTTATACAACTTTAGTAAATGGAAAAGCGGGACAAAACGAAATCATAAAAGCACACCAGGCGCATATAAATACAAAAGAATTTTGCGATAAATCGGTAGATAGTATTAATGTAACAGCAAAAAAGTATATTGAAGTTGACCGTCGAGTTCGTGAAAATCGCCTGAAAGAACAAAATATATACCCGATAGAAACGATGACGACGAATATTGAAAGGTTTCAAACTCGCGGCGGCGGCGGCGGCGGCGTAATCGAGGGCTTCAATTATAGCAATGTTGATAATTTGTATACTACCAACCCTTCCACTGGCCCTGGTGTATTGAATCAGCGTCTTCCACGATACAACCAATCTGATAAAACCACATCTGCTGATAACAACGCAACATTACCATGGAACCAATATTATACCGATTGCCGCGGTGAAACATTTTGCGAAAAAGCACATAATGAAAAAGATTCATATATATCTTCAATTAATACTTTATTTGACAAAGCAGAAGAAAAACTGAAATTGTATCAATATGTGATTAAATTACAAAATACGAATACGGATGGAACCACAAGTAAAAATACATTAAATGATTTGCTTGCAGCAAATAACGGGGCCGCCGTATATACCGCAATTGAAAATCAGAAAAAAGATATAGCACTCTACAAACAACAGGCATTATACGGTTATGACGAGTATAACAGTCTTTCATTTACAGAAGATTTGGTTACTTTTATCTATTATGCGGTATTCATAATGGTTGTTGTGTTTTCGTTGCGCGAGTTATATTCATCTTACGGTGGTTTTGACAAGCGGAATATCATTATTCTTATATTATTAGGAATATATCCAAAATATATATTGAAGGTAATATTATGGTTATTAAACATATTAACTGAAATAACACGGATGTTCGGGATAAAAAATGTGAGTTTTTGGTATTAAGGTGGCGGCGGCGGCGGCGGCGGCGGCCACGGCCACGGCCACACACACACACACCCACCCACACACCCACGCACACCCACACCGGTTCCATTATTCGTCAGAGCTATCCGCCGCGCCATCCTCATCGTCGTCATATACGATTCGGCACTTCTTCCATCCTTTACCCGATGGCTTGCCATATTTCTTCGTCATATAATCGTAGAGCTCATTGCCCTTGGGGATATTCTTACCGTGTTGGACGACATACCATTTCTTAAACTCTTCATACAATTCGGTCTTCTTGATACACGTCTCTTCGTCTGCGACGGGGCGAATCTTGTCGCGGAAGAACTCCGACAGGTAGTCTTGCGTATTACGATACTTGTTGCTGCTCGCAGTAACCGACGCACACGTCCGCACCTTTCCATCTGTTTCAAATGCCTTCTTGACGAGCATCGCCATAAAGACATTTACCCACGTCTTGATTTTGACATCCAAGTTCTTGTCGATGAGGAACTGATACGGCTCATCAGGGTCGTCGGATTTCGGCTCCTCGCAGAATTTCGATTTATAAGGGCACAGACGGATACGACGCCAGGTGCCGTCATCATTGCTCTTGATGTCGAATAGCACGTTCGTACATACGACCAGCTTGAACTGCGGGACGAATGTAATCGTGTTCTTGAACAGCGCACGACCACTCATCTCGTCACCACCCGTTATTTCCTTCAGGATACCTTCATTGATGCGGTCACCCTTCGTCGGTTCCTGCATAACCGCGTATCTGACCCCTTTAAGCACGGCGAGTTCTGGTGAAGCACCGCCAATCATCGCGCGTTTTTGCGTGACTGCGGTGATAGGGAGGACGGCCTTGTATTCGCCCATCACCGCCGACATCAGTTCGATGAGTTTGGATTTGCCGTTGCTGCCACCACCGATATAAATATTGAACGTTTGTTCGCGGTTTGTTCCGATAAGAACCGACGCCAGATGTTCCCACATATAATTCCGCAGTTCTGTTTCCGGGAAGAGTTGCGCCATAAACTCGTTGATTTCGTCGATTTGTGCCTGGTGTTTGTTTGTATCCAGAGGAATATAGTCGATTTTCGTGGTCTTCGACAGATTGTCGTCGGGTTGGCCACGGCGGAATGTTTTATGCGTGAAATCGATGACACCGTTCTTGAAACAGAGGAGTTCGGGACGAGTATCTATCTTCTCAATAAACTCGTTATCATAGAATTGTTCACGCACCTCACGCATAATATTGTTCTTGAAACTGGTGGTTTTCAATTTGGTACAGATATCCACGATACGACGCGACCGCTTCCGTGTGGATGTATACTGGTCGGACGTGGGGTCCAATCCCGACGTGACATCCATAATCTCGCGGTGTTTCTTCGTATAAATATCGTGCATATCTTTGGAGATGAGTGCGCGAAGCGAGTTGCCCTGGTCGCATTCGACCCAGCGGTTCTTGTCGAATTCGTACCACTGATTATCTTTCACACTCACACAAACGAACCGGTCCTTGAAAATCGTGTATAGCACCGTCGCCAAATCCACATCCGTCGACGTGTCGTTCGTTGTTTCGTTACAGATGGTCTGGTGGATGAAGTTGTCGATGGTTTCATTGCGAATGCGTGTATATTCCTCGAAACAGTCGTTCTTCGCCCAATACATAATCGACCGGCGAGTGAGGCCGTCGGGGCTATACGGGAAATTACACCACGTATCATAATTCTTCATAATATCTGTGAATTTGAACTTGCTGGACTTCGCGCTGAAGAGCATCCACGAGAGGAATAGTTTGTCGCTGGTATTATGAAGCGCGAGACCGACGCGCAGCCATTTGTCATAAGGGTCATAATACTGTTCGGGTAGAGCCATCGTATAATGGTGCGTTTCGCGGATTTCATATTCTGTCGGTTCAAGCATACTCAACAATGTTTCCACCGCAATATTAAGCTCCGCCAGATTGGTGATTTTATCCATCATAATCATACCGTTTTGGCCTACGATTCCATTTCCGGCGCCACCTGCGGCACCGTTGGCTCCACCGCCAGACAATACAAGACGAAGTCGGCGACCTCCTTCTCCGTTCGCGCCGCCCGCGCCTCCCGCGCCTCCCGCGCCTCCCGCGCCACCACTGCGTTGGGTCCGTTGCTGATTCACCAATGCGTCATATTCCGCCTTCAGGGCTGTGTTGCCTGCTATAAGCGGCAATCGTGGATACACCGCATCACCGCCGCCCGCACTGCCGACGAGCGCGGATTGAACAGATAATTTCGCGAACTCTTCCTTCACATTGAATTTGCTGGTTTTCTCCTCCTGACACATCCATGAGCCCTCCTCATCATCGGGGTCACGCATCATCACGAAGTGATACTTCAGCATATACGCCTTATGCCCGGGCTTGCGCGACCCGTACAATTGCCAGTTGGTATGACCGCGCGAAATACCTTCATCAAGGACATCATTCCATGAGTTTGTAACCGGCAAATCCGTCCAGATTTCCTGTAACTCTTTCAACATTCTCGACCGAAGCATTCGTTGGATGGGGCGGTCAATCATTGCGCCAATCATCATATGAATCCCGTCCTTGGTTACATCGTCCAGTTGGTTCACATCCCCCTTTTCGAAGATATAAACGGGGATTTTCACGTCGGCGGGGAACTGAATCAGGGTTTCCATCATTTCAATATAAGATTGAATCATATCCAGGACATGTTCCTTCGAATGCTGTCGCTTGGTGATACTGGTATCATACCTGAAATCGAAATCCACCATAAGCGGGCCACATTCTGGATTCTGCTTTTCCGTCAAATATTCCTGCTTTCCATTTTCGAATACGTGCGTATAATATTTGCGCCAGAAGATTGGCAATATCACCGGAGGGATTGTATAAACACCGCCGAATATATTCAGTGTTTTATCCCCGATACGGGTATGTGTGTACGCTTCGCCTGGTTTTGATACATGATGTTTCATAAATTGTTCGTAGGTCATTCCATTACATAATGACTGATACGCCGCAGTAGACGAATCGTTGCTCGTCGCCGCTATCGACGCTGCCGTCGTCGCCGTCGCCACGTCGTCTCCTGCGCCATGTAATAAAGTTGTCATTCGGAACTGTCGTCGCCTGGTTGTATTACTTGATTTGTCTGGAAAAACTTCAATTTTGTTTAAATTACGAATTGAAATACGGTGTGTAATAAATAAAACACCGTTGGTTATACTATATAATACAAAGGTTTTATCTCCGATTTGGCTAAATTTGATCCCCCTAAAACGACCCCCCGACTTTTTCGTTGTGCCGGACCCCCAAAAAAGGGGGATACTTTCATTTTCGATTTCCTGGACAGAATACTTTTGAAAAAAACCGATTCCACTCGTAGATTTTTTTTTTGAGAGTCGCAGAGGGTAAACGAGACCATAATCAGTAAGACCGTTTTTTACGTGAGCATAATGGTCTGTGTGTTTTCGACCCGGTGCCCCATTTTCTGCTAGGGTTATCGTCACGGTTCGCTCCGAAAATGGCGCGGTTTGGGGGGGCGGCGGTGGCGGCGGTGGCGGGACATAATAAACATAAAAAGAAATTGTGTAAATTGTGTAAACCATTTAATTAGACATAATGAATAATTTACCCGTCACTCAAGACGCCAGCGGCCCCGACCCCGGCCCCGTTAGTGTCGCCATCCCCAAAGAAACCATCATGCGTCTTTTAAAGGATATAAGAGGCATCATGAGCGATAAAACAATAGAAGAAGGCGGTATTATGTATCGTCATAGCGAAACCGATATATTGACGGGGTTCGCGTGTATCGTCGGTCCATCGGATACGTTGTATTTTGGCGGATACTACTTTTTCATGTTTAAATTCCCGACCAATTATCCGCATTCGCCGCCGATTGTATCTTATTTGACGAATACGGGGGGTATCCGGTTTCATCCGAACTTTTACGCGAATAAGAAGGTGTGTGTTTCGATTATAAATACATGGCGTGGCGAGCAATGGACCGGTTGTCAGAGCATCCAGACGATTTTATCTACGTTCCAGTCGCTTCTTGATAAACAACCGTTGCTTCATGAACCGGGCATCCGCGCACAACACCACGATTTTAAAGCGTATCACATCATCGTGGAATATTATAATTATAAATTCGCCTGCTTGACATTATTGAAAGACCTTACCGCGCATGTCGCCATAGAGTTATCACTTGTTCCGGATTTTAAAGAGTTCATGAAGCGGAAATTCCATGAAAATAAAACACGTATTCGAGAGATTTTGATAGAACGAATGAATACCTATCCGGAAAAGAAAACGGTGAGTATCGGATTATATGGATGTATTAACGCGAACATAATGTATGATACGATAATGAAAGATTACGACGCAGTAGACGCGTCGTTGGAGTGATTATAATACTTATAGCGACTTATAGAGACTTAAATTGAAATTAAATGTATCTATATAGATTATAGTAGTAGACGTAATCCCTGTGATTTAAGAATTTATCGTCCAAGAAGATGCATTTCTGTTCCGTATGTGCGAATATGTATTATATCAGTGTAACCCCTGAAAACGAGCTACAGTATTATTGTCGGAACTGCGGCCATGTTGATGACACGATTGCGTCGGAGAATATTTGTGTGTCGAAACTGAACGTGAAGCACACGACCACGCCACAGACGTTTTCACAGGTCGTCAATAAATATACGAAATTGGACCCGACATTGCCGCGCATCAATACAATCCGATGCCCGAATGATGAATGTCCTAGCAATCGGAAATCATCGGCGGGCGCTGGCGGCGGCGTTGCTGGTGGCGACAAGAAAGAAAAGAAGAGCGAAGTGATTTACCTTCGTTATGATGATACCAATTTGAAGTATGTTTACTTGTGTGCGAAGTGTGATAAGGTGTGGAATACTGAGCAACACTAGATCCCGTCCATTCGATTCCATTCCATTCCATTCCATTCCATTCCATTACTTTATTTCGTAAAATTGAAACATAATAAAGTAATATATTCTATGTATATAGCATATCAGATGTCAAGTCTAGATAAACTGGCACCTGGAGTACCGGGGATTGATGTTTTAAACAAAAAAGCCGCTGGCGGCGGCGGCGATTCGGATATAGAAGAAGAAGAACTCGAATTATCAGTGGCTGAAACAGATGACGAAAGTGGGACCGATGCCGATGGCGGGAGTGAATCGGGTGCGGATGAGTCGGAAAGTGACAGCGCAGGTGCGGCGGCGGAGGATGATGTCGACAGTGATGGTGACACGGAAGGTGGTGCCGGTGGTGCGGACGCGGAAGGTGCGGAAGGTGAAGACGAAGAAGGAGGCGGCGCGGGCGGAGGCGCAGCAGCAGTCGCCAAACAAAAGAAAGCAAACAAAAAAAGAGGCGCGACAAAGAAGAATATCGAAGATGACCTCACTTTACTCGGTATTCCACACGGGCTCACATTTGAAGATGATGACGATGATGGAGGAGATGATAGCGACGAGCCGGATAACGCGGAATATTTCCAAAAGCTGAAATCGAATGTTCGTGATAGTTTCGTTGCGACCTATCACCCCGAGTCATTCTCGCACAATTACGACGAGATTCAAACCCTTTCTCGTGTAGTTCGGAACAGCGCGGGAGTCATCGTGGATGACCTTCATAAGACAATCCCGATTATGACGAAATACGAAAAGACGCGGATTTTAGGACAACGTGCGAAACAACTCAATGAGGGCGCGCAACCCTTTATTAAAATCGATTCTACGGTTATCGATGGGTACCTTATTGCGGTGAAGGAACTGGAACAGAAGAAGACGCCGTTTATCATCCGTCGCCCACTGCCGAATGGGGGGTCGGAATATTGGCGTATTCAGGATTTAGAGATTCTATAAGTGGAACGGAACGGAGCGAACCGGCGGAGCCGCGTCATTCCAAGCAAAATAAAACCCGTAAATGAAACATAAAAAATGACCCATCGTCCTTATATTTTTGCCTGTTTTGACCGCTAAATGTGGTCTGGTCCCATTTTCGTTCGATACTTCCGTCGGTGATTATAATATCATGGCTGTTATGATAGCATGATGATAAACAAAATGTACATAAAAAATCAGACCTGTCGCGTGTTCTTGGCGTTGGCGGATGCGGCGATGTCATCTGTTTTTTATAGTATTCATTGCGTAATTGTTGTAGATTTTCTTCACTTAATGCGTGCTTGAAATAACCGGCGTCGACAGCGTCGGTGTCACTTCCACCACTGCGGTCGCTCCCGCTACTCTTTACGCTGTTATCACTATCACACCGTTTCATTCGCGGTGTCATACATTTACGAATATAATCCATTGTGTATTATTATATAATGGTGTAATATAAGTATTACAATACTGGTAGATTAAATAATAATACGGTAGCGACTACTGCGTGCGTGCGTTAGCACTAGCACTAGCACTAGCACTTCCAGCGCTTCCCACACTCCAAACACGTGACAAATGTCGTCATCGGCTCATCCGCCGATCGTGTCTGAAGTTGATAATACGTACACTTCTTCGACTTACACTTGTTACAGGTGAAGTTATCCGTGGATGCTTCAATATTCGGCTCATATTTCTGCTTATCGCGTACTTTCTTGTCCTCGATAAGTTGTTTCCATTTTTCAGGGCAGATTTCCTGATGTGTCATAAATGCGAAATCCTTCGCGGGGATTGTTTGTTGGCCGACCAATGCCGCAACACTCGGCTTTTTCAGATTAATATAAACGGAACGCAGGCGGTCAATGTATAATGTAACAAAGAACGGGTTCGACCATTTCTTCACAATATTCTGTTTCGCGGCTTGCTGAATCGACCAATTATATACCCCTTTTTCAAGATTCGTGGGTATATTGGCGTCAGCAGCGGTAGCATCAATGGCGTCAGCAGCAGGCAATACAATTGTAGCCAGACGTTTTCTCACTTCATTACGAAAATGTTCGGGGTAGGCGATTGCGTCGATGGTGGACATTCGGTGGTGTTTGTGATAATGTATAAAATCGCTTTAATAAATAATCAATTTTGTGAAAAAATAAACATTACAAAATGTTCGCCCGACCGACCGCGTTCGGTCTTATGATGAATATGAATCCTCGCTCAATTCGGAATCATTACCGTCGTCTAATATTGCGGCTACTGCTGCGGCGGCGGCTGCTGCTGCGGTCTTCATTTCATCCTTCTTCGTGGGTTGTTTTTTAGCAACAGGTGCCGTTTTAATAGATGGCTTGACCTTACGATTCGAAGGCGCAGGCACCGCAGGCACCGCTGGCACCGGCTCGGTCACAGTCGCAGTCAGAGTGGCATTGTCACCACTACTCGAATCCGACCGTATTTCACTATCCGAAATTGAATCCGTCTCCGTTTCTGTCTCCGTTATAAATTCACCTTCGGTCGTCGTCGAATCCGAATTTTGCGTCTTCGTTTTACTTTTCTTATTCTTTCCACCAGCGTTGCGTTTCCTTTTCGGTGCGGCACCGGCACCACCGGCCAGTTCGACATCACTACTGCCCGCACTTCCGCTACCTAGACTGTCATCCACCACAAACCCGTCCTTCAAATAACCATTCGCGGTCTTCTTCGACGCAGGAACAAACGCGAGCTCGTCAATCTCATTCTCGTCCTCTTGTGCGGTAGCCGCCAAATCCTCAAATCCGCCAAACAGTTTCTCGTATATCTTGGTCCAACATTCAATCGAAAGGTCGCACGCGGTTTGTTTGTCGATACGCGCGACAAGTGCGATATTTCCGAAAATGAGGATTTCGTCAATTGGCGGTGGCAATTCATACTTGTTCTCTTGTCCGGCGCGACCATCCGTCTTACACCAGACATCAATATAAAGCACCGATGCCACCGCCGAGCTCGTGCTCGTGCTCGTACGTGCCTTCTTGTTCTTGTATTTGTACGTATGATAACAACTGAATCCGTCGCTCTTCTTGTTTCCACATTTTTTAGAAAGTATATTCGCCAAATCATCTAGGGTGGCTTCTTTATTCGTTTCCACGATACATTCAGACAAAGAGCCCGACTTCGATACAATAACGATTTGCGTCTTTTCCGCGGCCATTGAGATACCGATGTATGTTATGTATATTATATAAGTGACAACTTTCTAAATCAGTTTTTTCCGGCGGTTGCCCGCACGAACATACATAAACATAATTCGCGTATACAGTATACTGATACATGTCTCACATTCGCGCACAGAAGAAAAATCAAAATGCTCGCCAGGCGATGGTTATCTCCGGGCTTAGCACCATTTATAGAAATACATCCGCGAGTCACGCCATCAAATCCCACCGACAAACAGAACCTCGCATCTATTTTTTGAATATATCTCTCGACGATATCAATAAAGCCTATCCGAAGATCCGCCAAATCATAGAAAAAGGGACCGCCGGGACCGCCGGGACCGTGCGATACACGGTGAAGACCAAAACCGAGCATTTATTACTAACCGAAACCGATATTTATGAAATCGGGTTATCAAACCCCCCCGTGGGTAACGGTCGGGACCGCAATGGGGACCGCGACCGCGAACTTCATCTATGTGTTCCAGTTGACGGCAATGTGACAATAAAGGAGATAATGCTTAAAGTCAGTGACGTCGGCGGTGACGGCGGCGGTAGCGACCCGTCGAGAGATTATAACATCCCGGTTCTAATCGATGAAAGTTATTATGAATTAAATCATATACGTGACGCCGCCGCGCCCACCGCCGCCGTAGGTATTCACATTCCACCAAATCATAAGCACGTTGTCCGGGTAAAGAAAACAATCAAGTTCCACGCGGGGTCACCAAACGCATTTGTATTTGTATTCGAGTCCGAGTCCAATGCCGAGTCCGACGTGACTGATTTTTATATGACAACCGAAGATGGTATTATTCCGCAAAGCGATAAATTGAATAATACATTCCGGGAGGATATGATTTCGTTTCTATTACAGTTCAAATTATGTTCGTAATATACACGTGAATACTATTATATTACCCATGTTCTGGTTCATTCAAAATATAGCTTTTTCAGTAAGTTTAATCTTGATTATCCATTATTTATATTTGTATTTTAAGTCTACCCTTACAACTCCGAAAGTGAAAGATTTGATACATTGTCCCAAACAGAAATACAATTCCTTATTTGAAACTATTAATCGTAAAATAAACCACGATAGTGAAAACGGGGCAGCGTCGGCGGCATCGGCGACCCGTTCGGGTTTAGGAATAGTTAATAGAAAGAATAATGGCGGTTCCGACTTAGGAGATTATGACGATTACGGAGCGTCGTCGTTCTCGTCGTTCTCGTCGTCGTCGTCCTCGTCCGTCAATAAAAACGCCGAAATGAAAAATGATTTGAAGTCGTTCTTACGAACGATTGGACTGAAAAAGCAATCGACACAGCCATCGAGAGCACCATATGAAATGAATTAAAGGGAACGCGATGATATATTATATACTACATACGATGCCCCTACTAAAACCTGCCGATGTTGAAAGTTTACTGTCGAATTTTCCAACAACTAGACTTTCTTATGAAGTTCCTGTTCATAAGAACGACAATTCCGGGTCCGCGACCGGGTCCGCGTCCGCGTCCATTCGCGATAGTAAATGTTTTATTATTCCCAAAGGCCGACGTTGTGTCGCATGGGCGACCGAATGGAATAGGAAGAAAATCTTCGCGATTATCGAAGTCCAGATCCAGCGAAATCAAGTCCCCGCCTTATTTCGTAAATTCCATGAAGTAAACGGATGGTATCCCGGCCCGGTTCAGGTGTTCGATACCTGTTTTCATTCCGAATTAACCTATGGCACTGTATTTGGCGGTGTGTTATTTCGGCCCGAGCGCACTTCTACCCATTGTGGACACCAGCCACATGCCGTCGCAACGGCGACGGTCCAATGTTTTTCCATCATTCATGTTTATTGGTATAAGGGGACGCAAATCCCGAATCTCACATTATCCAGTCATGTCCAATTGTGCGAGCGGATGTTTACGACGGACCAATCATTACGTCAAGTCGCATACACACAATCGAACAGTATTATATTCGGTCTGCCTGTATTGTGTTCGGCCGCGGTCGCGGTGGCATGCGACGACGCTTTTTTACGCTCATTACCCTATCCGGTATATTCCATTCTATATAGAAGCAATACGAGCACGCGGGTTTATTCACAGAACTTATTCGAATCGGGGCGGTCAGACGCTTCGATAGCAGCACCAGCCACAATAGCACCGGCACCGGTTCGCGTAACCGCCTCCGTCGTGTCCGTCGTACCCGTCGTGTCCGTCGTGCCCGTCGCACATGAATACATAAAACCCGACGATGATATGCTTACGAATATCCAGGCGGTATTCATCGTGCGCCCAAATGTCCAGAATGATATATATGAGTTGTTTGTAAAGACCGGTGGTCCTGGCCGCGCCGGTTTTAGTACCGTATTCCATAATTTCGCACATATCCCCAATTATAAGACAAGTGTCATGATGAACCGGTTGTTTCGAAATATCCGGGAAAACGAGCGTTTGGACGCGATGGAGGAAAGTGAAACCGAAGAAGAGTTTGAGAATATTGAATTGGATAAATATGTATCACTTCATAAAGAATACAAATTCGTATGTAAACTGAATAAGAAGTTTTGTCGGTGGGTGCCGATATCCGTTGTTCCTCAAACATCTGAAGTGGCCAATGATTTTCAAGTGAAACAGCACGAATCGCGATACAATATTACGATGTATCGGCGGACGGCGGTGGCGGCCTCGTCTACTGCGCCGGTGAAGCGGCCTTTCTCTCGGGGCGGTGGCGGCGGCGGCCGATAAATGAAATGAAATGAAATGAAATGAAATGAAATGAAATGAAATCAGATATAAAAATATTCGTTGTATACGTATAACCAGGATGACCACTTATACCAAGTCCATCTCATTTCATTCGATGTCATTTCATTCGATGTCATTTCATTCGATGTCATTTCATTCGATGTCATTTCACAACAGAATTTCCATTCATCGAAATATGTCACGCGTATCCAATGTATTGAATGAATTGCGTCGTTGTTTGCCGTATGTAACACCATGCTACGCGGTAACATGTAACTCGTCGCCAAATCTGGTATCGTATCTTCGCGAACAGAACGTCGAATTGATACATACGCATGACAATGTCGCGTGTAATAGGCATGACAATGTCGTGCGTAATGTCGATGATATCAAACAGTTAACAGCTCAGGCTCAGGCTCAGGCTCGTGCTCGCGCTCCGCCCCCGATGTTATGGGTGAAAACCGCCGTTTCCAATGACGGCGTCGAGAGAACGAGAGAAATGTTTGAATACATTTGGGCTCATAAGTGTATCTTGAACGGGATTGTATTTGATATCCATAATTTCACCAATGGTTATATTCCGCCAACGATGTATAGCTATAAAATCGCGACCGAATACATATTTAGAAATATGGTTCTTCCATTTGAACGGGAATACGGAATTCAGACTCCAGCGATTATGATTGATGGACAGGACCATATCACCCAAATACGTCACCTATCCGAACTTCACTTTTATGCTCTTAAGGAAACATCGGTTATCAATGGATTTACACAGAAAAAGCCGGAGTTGCGTTTGATACTTGGTGCGTTGTTTGATTCGGTGGGCGGCGGCGGCGGCGGCGGTGGAGCGGGTGATGTCTCTACTAGGAGGAGGTTATCCGCACACGAATATCCGTGAATTATTTTATAGTAGTAATGTATATAATGTCCAAACCCGGTCTTGACATCGACACCACGAATGGTTCACCCGGGCAAAGCGGCGGCGCCCGTAAGCGCAAAATCCGTCTCGGTGGCGAGCATATGAACCTCCAGCCTTCCGCACCCATCAGCGGTCAAAAAATCCGCAAAATCAAGCCTTTCGCATTTAAGACCAGCGACCAGAAGAAGTATTTAGTACGTTTGCGTTCATCTCCTTGTCGCTCGGCCACCCAGAAGAAATGTAAGGGCCGTAAGTTGCGTCAGAGCTGTAAGTATGCTCGCGGAACCAAGCGCGCGTTCTGCCGCAGGCGTTCAAATAAGAACTATCGGGCGTAATTATTCATTATTATTCAAATACTAATATACACGTAGTAATTATACACGTAGTAATTATACTACGTATATATATAATACACATGTCATCATCCGAATATTTAAATTCGAATCCGCTGGCGGAACATAATTCCGGCATTGCGTTGTCAAGCAAACAAGTACCGACGGGTGGAACGGGGAATATGTATATGGGTCAAGGGGGTCGTGCATTCGTCCAAGGAGGTGGCGGGATGTCGCAGTTTTATTCGTTTGATGGCGGAAAACCCGAGGACGCTCATGCTCGCGGGTCGTATGCGCCGGTTGCGGTCGGACATAATTCTATGACGCGTGGTGGGGGTAGTAGGCGCAAGGCGCGCAAGACGAAAAAGTGCGACTGCGACATCGTCACTGGAGTGGGCGGCGGTCGCAGCAGGGGTCGTCGCGGTCGTCGCGGTCGTCGGTCTTCACGCACATCTCGTATGCGTAATAGTAAATGTAAGGCATGCCGTAATAAGCGTATGAGTCGGCGTCGTAGTCGCCAGAGTCAGCGTGGCGGTAATGCGGCATTTTCAGTCGCGGGTGCGGGGACTGATGTCACTCGAAGCACGACTGCTCTAGCAAATCCGGCGCCGTATACTGCTTATAATAGCTGTCATCCCGTAGCTTGATTCAATTTATTTCGTTCCATTCCATTTCATTCCATGTCACTCCATAAATTGAATCAAGCCTTTTCCGCTCGGTTCCATTCGGTTCCGCTCGTTTCACTCCATGAATGTAATCAAGCATTGTCCATTTGATGTTGGAATGGTTGATTTCATTTTAGATTTCACTCCACTAATGTAATCAAGCATTTTCCATTTGTTTTTGGAATGGTTGATTTCATCTTCGATTTCGCACTTGTCTCCGTCGTCACCGAGAGGTCACCCGTCTCTTCATCAATCTCAATAATGTCAGCATCAGCGAGTTCAAGGTCCCGTGCGGTCGCAGTCGCCGTTGATTTCGCTGTCACCACCGGAGGCTGATATTTCACCGTCCAGTTGTTTTTATAATACCCTTCTGTATCGGTCATGATGATACGGTATCTCTGTTTGATATAATAGGTCTGGCGTTTCAGCCATTGTGCGCGGAATACATCCTGCGGGTCGATAATGTCGATAACAAGCGGCGACGAGTGTTTCACGCGCAGGATTCGTCCCACCGACTGACAAACATCCGTCTTCGGTGACGCCATTATCAGCGTCGTGAGGGTCTTAATATCCAACCCCTCCGACGCCATCGCATACGTCGCGATAATCACTTTCTTGCTCTCACTCAATTTCAGTGCGGCCTCTTTCATCCCGCCTACATAATACCCTACCGTCGCGATTTTCCGGTGTTCAATCGCGTCGTGGAAATATTCAAGCAGCGATCTATTATGCGCCAATATCATCACTTGTTGGTCGGGGTTCGTCGCCAGTTCATTTTGTAGGACATCGATGACAAACTCGCTCCGCCGATTATAATTACACACTTTAGAAATCATCGTGCTGAATTTGGGGTTACCGCGGTAGTCATATTCCGTCAGATTGAATTCCGCGTCGTCCACTTTATATTGGATTCCCTTCACGATAACCGCGTGGCTTGTCGTGTCGTTCTTCTCTTTATGAACTACATCCCCGAGGAAATGTTTGAATACTTTTGTGAGCCCATCCTTCCGCACCATCGTGCCTGATAATCCGAGCGTGTATTTTGTAACGATTTTCATCATACATCGGCAGAATACCTCCGCTGACATATGATGACACTCGTCGTAGACTGTGAGGCCGAACGTGTCGAACATATCTCTCGGATACTCCTTCATGGAGAGGGATTGAAGCATCCCGATGACAATATCTTTATCATCAATATCTAGGATTTGTCCTTGTATCATACCCACACGCGCAGCGGGTAGGAACTGCTGAATTCTCTCGATCCATTGATTTAAAAGGAAGCTTTTGTGGACGACGACGAGTGTTTTCACCCGAAGGCGGGCGATGACATTAAGCGCCATAACGGTCTTTCCTTTGCCCGGGTCGACATCGAGGAGACCCCCACCGCCCATCCCCTGGTTTTCGGGTTTGGTGACTTGATGGATGTATTTATCCACGATGACGTTCTGGTATTCACGCATCTCGCCGGCGAATACGAGAGATTCAGATACAGGGGCGCCGGGGGGGATGCGTGATTCTTCAGGGAAACCGTATATTTTGGTTCCGTAAAACCTCGGAATATATATCTTTTTCGAACATTCACGGTAAATCGGGAATTTAGGCGGTTGGACGGGTGCTTTAGGAACATATGCGCCGACCGTGAGTTCATCTCTCAATAACTTCAGATCTTCGGCGTCCATACATTCCTTTAATAAGGTATATCCACGTGGACCGTAGTAGGTCGTCGCGGTCGTCGCGGCGGTGGCGGTGGCGGCGGACATTCGTAGAGGAAGCGGATGCGGATGCGGATGCGGAAGCTGAAGCTGAAGCGGTAGATTATATATAATAACGTCGAGAGATTTCAATTGTATTTGTTTTAGTATTAAAACAATTAATATTTATTATTATATTATTATTCTTCTGCGTATAGAATATATAGGTTCCAAATACATTACAATCTACACAACAACAACGATAATGGATACACTTCGGACATTAATGCGTCAAGAAAAGCAGCACGAGATTGTGATTTTCGTATTGCTCGTTCTGTATATTGTTTTCACACCGTCTGTCCCTCTCTGTTTGGCACAGTACGCGGAGAGCACCTACGGTCAAATCGTTGTCGTCATTCTTGCGATAACCCTGTTTTTAAGCACCAACCCCGTCGTTGGTATTCTCGGATTCTTTGCAGCGTATGAGTTTATTCGCCGGTCAAGTCATAGCACCGGTGTATATGGTATCAAGACATTCTCGCCTACTGAACAAAAGAAGCAGGTGGTGATGACCGCGATGAACCCCGCACCAGTAAGGACACTGGAAGAGGAACTTGTTGGCAGTTTAGTTCCCATCACCCCCAATAATGACATCGGTTCCAGTGATGGTGGTTCTTTCCAACCTGTTCTCGGCCCGCTGTATGGTGCGGTTGACCCGGAATATGACGGAGTGATGTAACCACGTGTTATCCGCATTTTTTTAATATCCATAGCATTATATATATAGTTATGAATATTAACAAAAATATATTTTTAATAGTAATCATTAGTGTGATTATCATTCAAGTATGTGTAACATATCTATTTACAAATACTAAAAAGTTTTCGGTTCGTGCATTAATACGAAATCTCAGTATCGGAATATGTATTTATGTGTACAGGCTGACTAAAAAACTATATATATTAAGTATACCGTTATTATTAGAAATAGTAATAGAAGTCGCAAAGTGGAACGGGTTTCATATTGAAAAATATATAGCAACCGAATATTTGTATAGTGATTATTTTCATGATTTATCTATCGAAACTGACAAAATTTATACGAATTTTACCGAAGGTAATTGTTATAAAATTTTTGGACTTGATACAAAGGATCACTCTTCTGAAAACCTTAAAAAGGTGCTAGATTGGAGTAAACAAGTATATAATGACGCATTTGAAAAAAAACAGGAATACTTTGTAGACGCAAATGGTACTAAACACTATGAAGACATCAAAAATAAGACGGATGACGCAAAATTTAAATTGATATGTGATATTTGTAAAGTAAAACCGGGTATGAAAATATTAGAAATAGGGTTCGGGGATGGCGATTTTATGATTTATCTTAAAAAGCATTATAATATTGACGCTGTTGGAGTTTCTATTTCAGAAAAACAGGTTGAACTCGTAAAATCGAAGGGGTTTAATGCATATCATATGGATTATTGGAATATGACGTCAGATGTTATTGGTAAGTATGATTTGGTATTACAATGCGGAAATATTGAATATGCGATATGTTCAGGTGAGAATGAAAATAGATATACTGAATTATGTAAAATAATAAATAGTTTATTAAATGAGAATGGTAATTATTTCATAACGTGTATCCATTCCAATGACGAGTATGGCGAATTATCCTTTTATGACCGTATACGATTATATTTTTTGTGGAGCGGAAATGATGGTTATTATCCAAGCGGAAAAGATGGATTTTCGAAATATGCTGAAAAGGCAGGGTTATTTCCGATATATCAAGAAAATAGGACAAATGACTATTTTATAACTAGTATGTTATTTATGAGTTATTTTCGTTGTAGAAAGGGCTTGTGTGAAAACATTATGTCATTGCCAGGAATATTGAATGCGTTATTTAAGACAATTGCTGGACCGTATTACATTCATAGTTATTTATGTTATCAACCAAGTAAGTATTATGACTTAGTTCCTTGGAATGTCCAATTCACACCTCAATATAAAAATGGAAAATGGGTTTCACCAGAAACATTACAATATATTCTGTTTGAAAAACGCACGTAAACAGCGATAACAACAATAAACAATAAACAATAAATTATAGTTTAATGTAATTTATTGTAAATATTTATACATGTATCGAAAACGATACACCCTACCATCCGCCACCGCCGCCGCCGCCGCTCTGTACCATCCCAGACGCATTCACTTTATTCCCGATTCGGTTAAACATGAACCGGAACATATAAAAGAGGATCGCCGCCAATACTAACCCGAACATTGTTCCAATAAGTGTGCGAAATATATCGTTATTCAATAATGTATCCATATTCAATCCAACCTTACTCAAGTCGAGCTCCGCCAAACTACCGAGTTCGCCATTATTCGCGGATTGCTGGTATAATACGGTCCCGTCTTCGCCGGTAGGATTACATTTAATGTAAATATCGCCGTTACCCTTCGCATTATTCGCACCACGTTTGTTATAATAATACAAATTTTTAGGCATATTATTCTCGGATATCGGGCCGGTTTTTGTGATAGACGAACTGCGGGATGAGTCAGTAAGACTTGTCAATGAGTCGCGGAACACCATGATTGCGTCTTTTTTATGATAGACAATGTAGTTATAGATTCCAGTGAATTGTGGTAATAAATGACGCCCGACATACGTGAAAAACCCCTCCTTCGGGATAAGATTGCCTAAATTGAAGTTATTCACATCGGATATGTATTTACCGGCTGTGCTGGTTCTGTCTGGTAGATTTTGAAGTATCGTATTCATAATATCGGAACTCTGTTTCCCGCTACCGTTTCCAATATTTATCGGAATCGAGACGATTAAATTGCGACCGTCCGCACTGGAATGATAGGCGAGTAACTCCGCATCGGCCACCGCACCATCATAACGATGAAGTGATGGTTGATAGATATGAATATGATCTACTTTATAATCGACCCCGTTATATTTTGCCGGATAGATACCGCCACTACCACTGTCGTAAGGAATCCGCAAATAAGAGCCTTTATGGAATACATTACATGTGCTCGTGTTATACTGGTATGAAAAATTACAGGTGGACGAACACGCGCGGTCTTCTTTTCGCATAACATCTGACGTAAGATTTACTGGCGCATCACGACCGGATTTTGCTCTTGAACTCATATTGTTATACTAGTTGTGTTATTTGTTGGTATACTATATATAATATTATATATAATTTATGTATATGGAATAGTATAGTAGAATGAAATTAACACGAAATAAAATACGGAAGATTCGTAGGCAACAGAATCAAAGTGTTCGTAAATGGAAAAAGATACAGTATCGTAAAAAGGCCAAACGGTATAATACATTTAGACGGAGTTCATCGGTATCGTCGCCGTCTAAATCGAAACTCGGTTTTGTTGATGGATTTGCCAATAAAGCGCCATTGTTATGGCCGAAGCCTGATTCAGAGCATTCATCGTCGTCGTCGAAATTAAACCACGTATTAAATAAAACATTGAAAAAATATATACCCTCATCGGTTTTGTTGTATTTAACACATAAATATAAGGAACTGAAGCGTGCCAAACAGCGGGCGAAGATGATGAAGGGTGGAAATCCGGAGCCTGATTCAGAAGACCCGGACAAGCCTTTGGCGGAAGAAGAGCCTTTGGCGGAAGAAGAGCCTTTGGCGGAAGAAGAGCCTGTGGAAGAAGAGCCTGTGGAAGAAGAGCCTGTGGAAGAAGAGCCTGTGGAAGAAGAGCCTGTGGAAGGAGAAGGAGAGGAAGAGCCTGTGGAAGGAGAAGGAGAGGAAGAGCCGTTGGAAGAAGAGCCTGTGGAAGGAGAAGGTGAGGAAGAGCCTGTGGAAG
>Ga0114966_10000504_pt1 | contig 37421 bp, 32 predicted proteins | sample M_130207_XF_Meta_FD_87029 | JGI IMG/M metagenome (GOLD analysis project Ga0114966, IMG submission 87029) | Freshwater microbial communities from Lake Montjoie, Canada to study carbon cycling - M_130207_XF_MetaG | ecosystem: Environmental > Aquatic > Freshwater > Lake | place: Lake Montjoie... | reverse complement strand
GCTGCTTGCGGTTCGCGATAGAATAAAGGGAAAGACACTTAACCTAAATCCGGGACTGGGATTTTTAACGCAGAGGCGCAAAGGCGCAGAGGACGCAGAGTTACGGAGCGAATGCGAACCCGAAAGTGTTCACCTGCTGGGTGAGCCTGTGGAGCCGCGGACATTTCCCCATTCCTTTGCGTGCTCTGCGTCTCTGCGTTTTCCATCCCATCGCTGTATTTAGGCTTCAAAGAATAACGAGCCGATCATCGACCACAACCCGCGCGGTGGCCAAAAGCGGGAGTTCACCCCCGCGCCAGCGCGCCGCTTTGGCGAGCGCAGCAGCGCCGAGCGCGTCAACAGCCTGCTCCAGTGCCGCTACGGCGGACGCTGGGTGCGGGTGCGCGGCGCGGCCAAGGTGATGTGTCATCTGATGTTCGGGGTCGTGGCCCTGAGCGTGGCGTCGCTGATGGCCCGCTTGCTTTGAGCAGGCCACTCGCGCTGCGCAAAAATCCACCGAAACCCGCCCCCGGCGCTCCCGCCTGCCCGCAAACGGCGCTAAACCTTCCCGCCAGCGACCCGCCGTTACCCCACCTTCGGCGGGGCGAAGCCGTCGCGGTATTCGCGGCTGACGATCGTTTTGGTGGCTTCGGCGTGATTGGTGAAGGCGAGCTTTGACTTGTCCCAGAGCAGCTCGGTACCGGGAAATCGCGTGGCTTTGACCGTGAGCAGCGTGGTCTCGGTGATGCCCGCCGCGTCCATGAACGGAGTGCGCAGCTCGGTCTTTTTGCCGTGGCAGTTGTCCACCCATGCGTGCCAGTGGTTCAGTCCGGGGAATGGCGGTAGATTTGGCATCTTCAGGCCGTCTTCCGCTTTGCCGTCGCGCCAGATCGTCAGCCCGCCGTCAGCCCTCAGCACGAGCGTGCCCTGTTCGCAGACCACCACGGTCATGTTGCTGTGCTTGATCTCCTGCGGGATGCGCATCTGCTCCGGGGTCGCCGCCAGGTTCGAGTCGTTGTAGTGGACCTTGAAAGTGTTGCCGGCGAATTTGTCGGAATTCACCGCGAAGGTGACGACCGACCTGCACGGATTGACATGGAAGAACTTGCCCGCCGGTTCCTCGCAGTCCGTTTTCACGGACACGGGCGATAGCAGCTCGTCGTAGGCGAAAAAGATTACGTCGAGAATGTGGCAGCCCCAATCGCCGAGGCCGTTCGTGCCGAAGTCCCACCACGAGCGCCATTTCACCGGAGCGAGCTGCTTGTAGAAAGGAATCGGGGCGCACGGACCGAGCCACAGGTTCCAGTCGAGGTTCGGCGGAATGACCGGGTTTTCCGTGAGTTCCTTGTCGATGTTGAAATACATGCCCGGATCCGGCGCGCCGGTCCAATTGTAGGCTTCGATGGCCTTGCCGAGCTGGCCCTGGCGCAGGATTTCCACCGCGGCGCGGCGCCCCGGCGAGGCCATGCGCTGGTTGCCTAGCTGCGTCACGAGGTTGGGCTTGGCCTTGATCGCCTTCTCCATCATCACGATTTCCGCGAGCTGATGCACGAGCGGCTTCTGGCCATACACGTGTTTGTCGTGCGCCATCGCCGTCAGCATGATCGGCGCGTGCGAGTGGTCTGGCACCGAGACGATCACGGCGTCGAACTTGTCCGCGTGCTTGGCAAACGCCTCGCGGTAATCGGCGCACTTGAAAGCGTTCGGGTGCTCCTTGGAGGCGGCCTCGAGGGCGTTGGAATCCACGTCGCACAGCCCGGTAATCTCCGCGCCCGGATGCCTGGCGACATTGCGGCGGTCCCCTGCGCCGGTGGTGCCGATGACGCCGACCGAGAGCACGCGGAGTTTGCCATTCTCGGAAAAGGCGCGGGCGCGCGGGAGGCCGAGCGTGGCTGCGCCGAGGCCGGCGGCGGCTGTGGAAAGGAGGAAGTTGCGACGGGTCAGGTTGGTTTTCATGGAGGTGGCTGGTGAGGGGTGGAGATGTTGGAGCGAAAGCGCTCGTCGGGCAAACATGGGTGCGGAGGGATGAATCGGGCAAGCGTTGATTGTGCAAAGGGCGCCAAGGACGCAAAGGCTTCTGAACGAATTTCCCTTGGCGTCCTGGGCAAGGCACGGCTGGCTCGCACGAACACATTCCGGCACCCGTGTCGAAGCGGGAGGGTCTCAGCGCCCCGCCGCTCTCATTGACCGTATCCCAGCGCGGCCCGCGTCCGGTAGTAGTCCTTGATGATCGTGAACTCCTTCTCGACGGAGGGGAGGGCGCTCTGCCTCGCGGCCCAGTCGAAAAGGGCGCGCTCGTTGCGGTCGGTGCGGAACTGGCGTTCGCGCCAATCCGCCTCCCAGGGTCGTCCGCGCTGAATCCGCGCCATCTCGCGCAGGCCGATTCGCAGATCGGCGCGGACCAGGCCTCCGGGGAGCGTCTCGGCTTGCTCGAGCAGCACCGGCCACGCGTTTGGCCCGAGCCGAAGACGCCGAGGAAGACCGCGAGCAGCAGGACGGCCGGCAGACCGATGCGAACGATGCGCGCCAAACTCGATCCGCCGCGGCCGGTGCTGCCGGGCTCGGCGAGCGGTTGCTCATGGATCGCCCGCGCGAGACCCGGGAGTGATTCCAAAGTAGAAAGTCGCCGAGCACGGTGAGCCCGCCGGCCACGACGAGCGTGGGCACCAGTCGCTCTCCCTCGGCGAGGGCGGGCCTTGGGGCGGGCGGGGTTCGCGGAGTCGGGAGCGGCACCACAGGAGGAGCATTCATGGCGGAAAGGGAGAGGCGGTTTAGGGACAGCCCGCCCCGGCTCGCGTTCAACCAGGCTCATTCGCCGCTCGCGCATTTCGCGAGGGCGTGACACGTTTTCCCCATGCCATCGCGCCCGAACAAAAAGTCCCGCCCCAAGCCTGGAACGAAACCCGGAATCGTGGAGGGATTAGCCGGCGGGGATCAGGCCTCGCAGCAGCGCCATCGGGAGAAGACGGCGAGGGCGATTCTCGGGAAATTTCAGGGCCGCAAGTCGATCTGAGGGCGCGGATTTTCGTCCGCGCTGGAGAGACGTGCAAAGTTTGTCAAAATTTTGTCACCGACCAGCGGATGAAGTCGGGATGACCGGGCGCGCGCAGCCGTCGTGCGCGCTGGCACTGGCCGGAGGCCGACGCGATCGCTAAGACAGAAACTTCGCTCGCCGCGCATGCCTGAATCGCCGCCCGCCAATCCCGTTGCACCGTTCTTTCTCGGCCTGCTCTGCCGCCGAATCGCCGTGCGACCCACGTGGCGCGGATGGCTCGCGGTATGGTTTTTCGTGGCGCTCGGTGTCGTCGTCGGCGGGCGCGGGCTCTACGGATTCCTCGCCATGTAGGACCCCGTGCCCGGCGGTGTGCTCGTCATGGAGGGCTGGGTCAGCGACGCCGATCTGCGGGTGGCCGACGTGGAGTTTCGCGGGGGCGGCTACCGGGTCTGGTGTGTGACGGGCGAGCCGCTCGAAAAGGGTTCGCCGCTCCTCGCATATCACGATTACGCGAATCTCACGGTCGCCACTTACACCAAGCTCGGGGGCGAAGCCGGCCTGCTCCAACCCGTGGCGTGGAAAACCGTGCGGCGCGACCGGACCTATGCCTCGGCGCTCGCGCTCAAAGCGTGGTTGCGGGAGCGCGGATATTCGGCGGAAAAGATCACAATCTTCACTTCCGGCATCCACGCCCGGCGGAGCCGGTTGCTTTACGCAATGGCGTTCGGTCCGGGTTCGCGCATCGGGGTGATCTCGACACCCGAGGAGAGCTTCGACCCGGACGGCTGGTGGACCTCCAGCATGGGCATCCGCGCCGTCGTGGGTGAAACCCTCGCCTACCTTTACGCGCGGTGTTTTTTTCGCGGAAATTAGACGCGCTCACGCGACTGGTTTGACCTGTTGACCGCCACCGGGTGGCCCCCCATATTCCCGGCCCTTTTCATGCCGCTCTCCCGTACCCGCAATTTCTGCATCATCGCCCACATCGACCACGGGAAAACCACGCTCTCCGACCGGCTCCTGCAAATGACCGGCACCGTGGCCGACCGCGACGCTCAGGACCAGCATCTCGACGCGATGGACCTCGAACGCGAGCGCGGCATCACCATCAAGATGCACCCGGTGGCGATGTCCTATAAGTCGAAGGACGGGCACACCTACAAACTCAACCTCCTCGACACACCGGGTCACGTGGACTTTGCCTACGAAGTCTCCCGCTCGCTCGCCGCGTGCGAGGGTGCGCTCGTCATCGTGGACGCCGCGCAGGGCGTGGAGGCGCAGACCGTGGCCACCGTCCACCTCGCGAACAAACAGGGCCTCACGATCATCCCCGTGATCAACAAGATCGACCTGCCGAACTCCGACATCCCCACCGTCAAAAAGCAGCTCGAAGAAATCCTTTCCATCCCCGCCGAAGAGGCGCTCCTCGCCAGCGCGAAAGCCGGCATCGGCATCGCGGAAATCCTCGAAGCCGTCATCGAGCGCATCCCGCCGCCGAAGAAGTGGCCCGACGAGAAAGTGCGGGCGCTGGTCTTCGACTCGACCTTTGACACCTACCGCGGCGTGGTCACCTACGTCCGCATGATGAGCGGCTCCATCAAAGCCGGCGACGGGGTGAAAATGATGAGCAATAACCGGCCTTGCGAAGTCAAGGAGGTCGGCGTCTTCCGCCCGAAGATGACCGCTGTGCCGGTGCTCCACGCGGGCGACACGGGTTACGTCATCGCCAATATCAAGACGACCTCCGAGATCAAAATCGGCGACACCCTGACCAGCACGTTCAACCCGGCGACCGAGCCGCTGGCCGGCTTCCAAGTCGTGCAGCCGATGGTTTTCAGCGGCATCTACCCGATCAATACCGCCGACTTCGAGCACCTCAAGGCCGCGATGGGACGACTCCAGCTCAACGATTCCTCCTTCAACTTTCAGGCGGAGTCGAGCGTGGCGCTGGGCTTTGGTTTCCGCTGTGGCTTCCTCGGTCTGCTGCACATGGAGATCATTCAGGAGCGGCTCCGGCGGGAGTACAACATGGACATCATCGCCACCTACCCGTCCGTGATTTACGAGGTCGTGAAGACCAACGGCGACACCCTCCAGGTGGACAACCCCGAGTTCCTGCCGGACGGCAGCGTCATCGCCGAGATCCGCGAGCCCATCGTGAAATGCTTCATCATGGTGCCGAACGAATACATCTCGCCGCTCATGCAGCTCATCATGGACAAGCGCGGCATCCTCGACCACACCGAGACGCTCGACAGCAAGCGCGTCATGCTCACCTGCGTCCTGCCGCTCAATGAAATCGTCGTCGATTTCAACGACAAGATTAAGAGCATCACCCGCGGCTACGGCTCCATGGATTACGAGCACGCCGGCCATCGTGCGGACAAACTGGTGAAGCTCGACATCCTCGTCAACGGCGAGCCCGTCGATGCCTTCAGCAGCATCGTGCATCGCGACAAAGCCGAGGCGCGCGGCCGGCAGCTCACGGCGAAGCTCAAGGAAGTCATTCCCACGCAGCTCTACCAAGTCGTCATTCAGGCGGCCATCGGCGGGAAGATCGTCGCGCGGGAAAACGTCAGCGCCATGCGCAAGGACGTGACCGCCAAGTGCTATGGCGGCGACATTTCGCGCAAGCGCAAGCTGCTGGAAAAGCAGAAGGAAGGTAAGAAGCGGATGAAATCCATCGGCCGCGTGAACATCCCGCAGGAGGCGTTCATCGCGGTCTTGAAGACGAACTGATGCGCGCGCTCGCCCTGCGCGCGGTCGCGCTGCTCCTCGGCGGATGCGCGACGGACAGCGACGACCGTGCCTTTTTCAATACCGGCTGGGTCAAACCGGAGGATGGCGCCAACCGGCGGATATATGGGGCGCCGGAGAGCCGCAGCCCGGACAAGCCGGATCACCGGAACGAGCGCTGAGCGCGCCGCCTACGCGATTCCGAGCGCGGCCAGCTCCGCGGCTAGCTCCGCGTGTCGGTCGTGGTGGTAGTGGTGCGTGTGGAAACCGAGCGCGCGCGCGGTGGTGATATTCGGCAGCAGGTCGTCGATGAAAAAGGTGCGCGCCGGTTCAAGGCCGTGGGTGCGGATGGCGTGCTGGTAAATTGCCGGGCCCGGCTTCGAGGCGCGGGCGGCGTAGCTGTAGGTGCCGGCGGTAAAGCGCGCGAAGATCGGATAGGTGCGGAAAAGGTAATCGCGATGGATGTCGCCGATATTGCTCAGCAGAAACAGCGGGAACCGCCCGTGCAGCCGCTCGATGAGCGCGATCATCGGCGGATTCGGCTCAAAGATTTCCTCCCACGCCGCGATGAACGCCGCCTCCGTGCCCCGGTAGCGCAGGACATCGAACGCCGCCGCGAGAAACGCCCCGCGGTCGATCTGCCCGTCCTCATACGCCACCTTCACGCGATCAATCCGCGCCAGCACCTCCACCGGATCATGCACCTCGCTCTCCGCCGCCACCCGTTTGAGGGCCAGCGAAAAGTCGAAGCGCACGATGACATTGCCGATGTCGAAAAGGAAAGCGGTGGGCGGGTTTGGGCGAGGCATCGAACGGAGTAGTTGGCAATTGATCAGGTGGTGCCAGGAACGGTTCCGGCAGGGCGCCATCCAAACCCAATTCGCGCCGCGGACAAAAGAGTTCTTTCGATCATCGTGACCGGAAAACCCGATGGAATTTGCCCCGGCGGATTCGCCCGCGAAGCCGCGCACCAGCCCATCCCGCTGCGCCCATCCGGGCCGTAAATTGCCCGTTGAATTGCCCGCGCTCGATCCTTAGCCTCCGCGGCTATGAAACGCCCGCTCATTTTCTCCCTCGCACTCACCCTCCTCGCCTCCGCCGTGCTGGCGCAGGATGAAATCAAGATCGGCGAGTTTGCCTCGTTGACCGGCGGGAGCGCGAGCTTTGGCCAGTCCTCGCACAAAGGCACGCAGCTCGCGTTCGATGAAATCAACGCGGCGGGTGGCGTGCTCGGGAAAAAGCTGAAGCTGATCACGGAGGACGACCAGTCGCAGGCGGGCCAGCCGGCGACGATCGTGCGGAAGCTGATTGCGCAGGACAAAGTGGTCGCGGTGCTGGGCGAGGTCGCGTCGAGCCGATCGCTCGAGGCGGCGCCGATCTGCCAGCAGAGCAAGATCCCGATGATCTCGCCCGCCTCCACCAACCAAAAGGTCACGGAAATCGGCGACTACATTTTCCGCGTCTGCTTCATTGATCCCTTCCAAGGGAGCGTGATGGCGAAGTTTGCGCAGTCGAAGGGCTGGAAAAAAGTGGCCGTCCTGACGGATGTGAAATCCGACTACTCCATCGGTCTCGCGCAGGCGTTTAAGGAAGCCTTGCTCAAAGGCGGCGGCACCGTCGTGAAGGAGTCCAGCTACAGCACCGGCGACAAGGATTTCAAAGCGCAGCTCACCTCGATCAAAGCCGCGAAGCCTGAGGCGATCTTCCTTCCGGGCTATTACGGCGAGGTTTCGCTGATCGGAAAACAGGCGCGGCTGCTCGGCATCAAGGTTCCGCTGCTCGGCGGCGACGGCTGGGTCGGCGACTCGCTGCTGAAGGTCGCGGGCAACTCGCTCGACGGGTCGTTTTTCTCCTGCCACTTCAGCGCGGACGACAAGAGCGAGGCGGTGCAGGGGTTCGTGAAGAAGTATAAGGCCAAGTATAACAACGAGACGCCCGACGACATGGCGGCGCTCGGCTACGACAGCGTGATGATTCTGGCCGCGGCGATCAAAAAGGCGGGAACCACGGAAAGCGAGAAGCTGCGCGACGCCATCGCGGCGACCAAAGCCCACGCTGGCATCACCGGCTCGATCACGCTCGACGAGAAACGCAACGCCACGAAGCCCGCGGTGATTCTCGGCATTGGCGGCGGCGGCTTCCAGTTTGTCCAGACCGTCGCTCCGTAAGCGGCGGCGTCCGCAAACGAGACCGCCGCGCGCATGGTCGACAAGCTCCTCGAATTCGTCCAGCAGCTCCTGAACGGGCTTTCGCAAGGCTCGATCTACGCGCTCATCGCGCTGGGTTACACGATGGTTTTCGGGGTGCTGCGGTTCATCAATTTCGCGCATGGCGACGTCTTCATGCTCGGGGCGTTCGCGGGGTTTTACATCGGGCCAAAGACGCTGGCGCTGTTCGGCACCGGGCCTTCGTATCCGGGGATGTTCGCGGTGCTGGTCGTGGCGATGGTGCTTTGTGCGATCATCGGCATCGTCATTGAAAAGCTCTGCTACCGGCCGCTGCGAGACCGGCCAAAACTGACGGTGCTGATCACCGCAATCGGCGTGTCGCTTTTTTTGGAAAACGCCGGGCAGTTGGTCTTCGGGGCGAATCCGCAATCGTTCCCGGAACTCATCACCGACCGCGCGCTGGAGATTCCCGAATCGTGGGGCGCGATCTCCGGGCTCACGATCACCGTTTCGCAAGTCCTCGTCTTCGGTATCACCCTGCTGCTGCTTTTCGTCCTGCGCTACGTCGTCATGAAGACCAAGCTCGGCATGGCCATGCGCGCCCTGTCGTTCAACCCCGTCGCGGCCTCGCTCATGGGCATCAATAACGACGTGATCATCTCGTTCACCTTTGGCCTCGGTTCGGCGCTGGCGGGTGCGGCCGGGATTCTGATCTCGATCCAGCAGCCGTCCATCGACCCGCTCATGGGCGTGAACGCCGGCCTGAAAGCTTTCGTCGCCGCGGTCCTGGGCGGCATCGGCAACCTGCCGGGCGCGGCGCTCGGCGGAATTTTGATCGGCCTCATCGAGGCTCTCGTCGTGGGCTACATCAGCCCGAACTATCGCGACGCCATCGTCTTCGGCGTGCTCATCCTCATTCTGATCGTCAAACCAACCGGACTGCTCGGAACTTCGGAAAGGGAGAAAGTGTAAATGATCGAGCGCTCGAAAATCCTGCTGCTCAGCGCGCTCCTCGTCTGCGCGGGACTCTCGCAGGTCGCGGGCGGGATCAGCCCATACTACTTCGACATCCTCATCGGCATCGGGATCAACATCATCCTCGCCGTCAGCCTGAACCTCGTGAACGGCTACACCGGCCAGTTCTCGCTCGGGCACGCGGGCTTCATGGCGGTCGGCGCGTATGCGTCCTCGTGGCTGACGTTGAAATACGGCTCCTCCATCGGTTCCGGCACGCTCAGCACCACCACGGTCTTTGTGCTGGCGCTGCTCGGCGGCGGACTCGGCGCAGCGCTGTCGGGGTTGCTCGTCGGGGTGCCGTCGCTGCGCTTAAAGGGCGACTACCTCGCGATCGTGACGCTCGGTTTCAACGAGATCATCAAAGGCGTGATCCAAAACGCCGAGCCGCTCGGCGCGCAGCGTGGGCTCGGTGGGATGGAACTGCACACGAACTTCTTTTGGACCTTCGCCTTTGCCGCGATCACGATTTACGTCGTGCTGAACCTCGTCGGCTCCACCTACGGCCGCGGCTTTCTCGCCGTGCGCGACGACGAAATCGCTGCCGAGGCGATGGGTATCAACACCACGAAATACAAAGTGCTCGCCTTCGTCCTCGCCGCGTTTTTCGCCGGCATCGCGGGCGGGCTTTACGCGCATTTCAAACAGTTCATTCACCCCGAAGGCTTCAACTTCCTACGCTCCGTGGACATCGTCGTCATGGTCATCCTCGGCGGCATGGGCAACACCGCCGGCGTCGTCGTCGCCGCGACCTTGCTAACCATCCTGCCCGAGTTGCTGCGCAAAGTTGCCCACTACGAATGGCTCCCCGACTGGCTGCAGCAGGTCGCCGAAAACCGCATGATCCTTTACTCGCTGCTCCTCATCATCCTCATGCTCACCCGGCCGCAGGGGCTGTTTGGAAACTTCACCGGCAAGCGCAACCAACGCCTGCAATGAGGGAAAAAAGCATGTCCACGAAAGGCCCGGAAAGGCCCGAAAGGCGGAAGACCGCCGCCTTCCGTAATTCCGTCCTGCCTTTCACGGAGCGGAGTGGACGGAATTACGGAATTGGAGAAAGGCAGGCAGGCAGTGGAACCTTGCGTGTCGTTTCGTGCCTTTCGTGGACCAACCCATGAGTGCGCCGCTGCTCCAACTCGACAACGTGACCGTCCAGTTCGGCGGGCTGAAAGCTGTGGGCGACCTCTCTTTCACCATCGGCGAGGGCGAACTCATCGGCCTCATCGGCCCGAACGGCGCGGGCAAGACCACGGTCTTCAATCTCATCACCGGCGTGTATGAGCCCACCGCGGGGCAGATCAGTTTTGCCGGCAAATCCGTGGTCGGCCACCGGCCCTACAAGATCACCGCCCGCGGCATCGCGCGGACTTTCCAAAACATCCGGCTGTTTCCGTCCCTCAGCGTCTTCGACAACGTCCGCACGGCCTGCAACATGCACCTCCGCCACGGCATCTCGCACGCCCTGGCGCGTGGGCCGAAGTTTGCCGCCGAAGAGCGTGAGATCGACGCCAAGGTCATGGAGCTGCTGGAAATCTTCGGCCTCACCGCCGAGCGCGCCGCCGCGTGCAAGAGCCTGCCCTACGGCGACCAGCGCCGCCTCGAAATCGTCCGCGCCCTCGCCACCCGCCCCAAGCTCCTGCTGCTCGACGAACCCGCCGCCGGCATGAACCCCACGGAGAAGGCCGAGTTGATGAAGCTCATCCGTTTCACCCAGGAAAAATTCGGCTGCGCCGTGCTGCTTGTGGAGCACGACATGAAAGTGGTCATGGGCATCTGCCAGCGGATCAACGTCCTCGACTACGGGCGGAAGATCGCCGAAGGCACGCCGGCCGAAATTCGCGCGAATCCGAAAGTCATCGCGGCGTATCTCGGGAAAGAGGAGGAGTAGCTGTGGCCCGCGCGGGCGCGGCACCTAATGTTTGCCGCCCATCGCAGCGGCCCCTATAAACGCCGCGCCATGACCTTCGCGCCCGCCGATTACCTCGACCTCACACACACGGAGCACCGGATGCTTTTTGAAAACGCCGTCAACGTGTGGGACGCGCTGAAGCAGATCACCAGCTACCTGCAATTTCGCCTGAAGCCGGGGATTCACGGGCGGCTCGTCGGCAAGCCGTTCATCAGCGGCGCGGTGTTTATCGGCGAGGGGACGGTCATCGAGCAGGGCGCGATGATCAAAGGGCCGGCGTGGATCGGCGAGAATTGCGAAATCCGCAACGGCTGCTACATCCGCGAGAACGTCATCGTCGGCTCAGGCTGCGTGCTGGGAAACTCGTGCGAGTTCAAAAATTCGATCATCTTCGACGAGGCGCAGATCCCGCATTTCAACTACGTGGGCGACTCGATCATCGGCTACCGCGGGCACCTCGGCGCGGGCGTGATTCTCTCCAACGTGAAGCTCGACCACAGCGAAATCACCATCGCCACGGCGGACGGACTGGCGCCGACGGGGTTGAAAAAATTCGGGGCGGTGATCGGCGACCGCGCGGAGATCGGCTGCAACTCCGTGATCAACCCTGGCTCGCTGATCGGACGGCGCTCGGTGGTGTATCCCGGTACCGTCTGGCGCGGCATCTTGCCGGCGGAGAGCATCGTGAAAACGACGCAATCGCATCAGGTGCTGGCGCGGCGGGATTGAGGCGGGAATGACGAATGACCAAACCCGAAGGGGTCGCGAATGGCGGAGGATTCGTCATGCGGGTTTCATTCGTCATGGCCTCGTCCCACCGCCTCCGCCCACGAAAAGTTAGAGGTCCTTCGACTGCGTTCCCGCCCGCCTGCGCCCGCCGGGAACTCCGCTCAGGATGACCGGCTGATTTTCTACCCCGGCAGCGCGAAGCGCGAGGTCAGCGCGCGGACTTCGGCGCGGACTTTCGCGTGCTCGGCGGCGTTCTCGATGTTCGCGAGCACGCGGTGCATGAGGTCGGCGATCTCCATCATCTCCTCCTCCTTCATGCCGCGCGTGGTCACGGCGGGCGTGCCGACGCGGATGCCGCCGCCTTTGCTGATCGGCTCGGTGTCAAAGGGGATGCCGTTCTTGTTCACGGTGATGCCGGCGTGGTCGAGCGCGTCGCTGGCGATCTTGCCGTTGAGACCTTTCGGGCGGAGATCCACGAGCATGAGGTGGTTGTCCGTGCCGCCGCTGACGATGCGGTAGCCGTGTTTGGTGAGGCCGGCGGCGAGCGCCTTGGCGTTGTTCACGACCTGCTGCGCGTAGGCCTTAAAGGACGGCTGGAGCGCTTCGAGGAAGCACACGGCTTTGGCCGCGATGACGTGTTCGAGCGGGCCGCCCTGGATGCCAGGGAAGACCTGGCCGTCGATGCCCTTGGCGTATTTCGCTTTGCAAATGATGAGGCCGCCGCGCGGGCCGCGCAGACTTTTGTGCGTGGTCGTGGTCACGAAATCGGCGAGCGGCACGGGGTTCGGGTGCAGCCCCGCGGCGACCAGCCCGGCGATGTGCGCCATATCCACGAAAAGATACGCGCCCACGCTGTCGGCGATCTCGCGCATGCGCTGGAAATCAATGATCCGCGGGTAGGCGCTGGCGCCGGCGGTGATCATTTTCGGCTTCACTTCGTGCGCGACGGCGGCGAGGTGGTCGTAGTCGATGCGCTCGTCTTTCTGGCTCACGCCGTAGTGGGTCACGGTGTAGAAACGCCCGGAGAAATTCGCCTTGTGCCCATGCGTGAGGTGCCCGCCGTGCGCGAGGTCCATGGTCAGGATGTGGTCGCCGGGCTGGAGCACGGAGAAATAGACGGCCGTGTTCGCCTGCGAGCCGGAGTGCGGCTGGACGTTCACGTGGTCGCCGCCGAAGAGCTGCTTCGTGCGGTCGATGGCGAGCTGCTCCACCACATCCACGTGCTCGCACCCGCCGTACCAGCGGCGGCCCGGGTAGCCCTCGGCGTATTTGTTGGTGAGACACGAACCCTGGGCCTCCATCACCGCGCGGCTGGTGAAGTTTTCGCTGGCGATCAGCTCGATGTTTTCAAACTGCCGGCGCTTCTCCGCCTCGATCGCGCGGAAGATTTCGGGATCACCGACTTCGAGCGACGGATGGCTGGCGTTCGAGGTTCCGAGGTGGTCGAGCTTTTCCACGCGGCGCTCATGACGGCCGCCCTCGAAAGCGGTGGTCAGAAACGCCTCGACGATGTTCGGCGCGGCGCTCGGCTCGACGTGATTGGCGGCGAGGCAGAGCACGTTGGCGTTGTTGTGCTGGCGGGTGATCGCGGCCTCGGCGGCGTTGTCGAGCAAGGCCGCGCGAATCTGCGGAAAACGGTTCGCGGCGATGCTCATGCCGATGCCGCTTTTGCAAAACAGGATGCCGAAATCGGACTCACCCGCGAGCAGGTGCTGGCAGACGGTTTCCGCGTAATCCGGGTAGTCCACCGAGTCTGCCGCAAATGCCCCGAAATCCGTGACGATGTAGCCCTTTTTCGTGAGGTGCGCGTGGACGGTCTGCTTGAGTTCAAAGCCGCCGTGATCCGCACCGAGCGCGATGCGCAGCGTGCGGGTCGTCGGGGCGATGGCGATGGCGATGGCGGTTTGCGTGGTGCTCATTGGAGATGCGGATTGGAGAAAGCGGAGCAGCCCCGGGAGGCTGCGCTGGATGGTGTCGCGGCACTCGAGGTAGGCGCCGATGCCGAGCCCGATGGGATCCGGCACGTCGAGATCGCTGCCGGCTGTATCGAAATCGCGGATGAGAAACGTCTTTTCCGCCGCCTCGGGAAAATACGTGCAGATGGCGTCGAGATGGCCGCGCGTCATGACGAAAATGTCGGTCGCCTTTTCCGCCAGTTCCTCGGTCAGCGGCTGGCTGCGCTGGTCGGAAATATCCAGCCCTATGGTGCGCAGCACCTCCACCGCATGCGTGCTCGGCGGCTGTCCGTAGTCCGTCGCCACCCCGGCGGAACTGATCTCGAAACCCGGCAGATTTTTCACCGCGTCGCGGAAGAGCCCCTCCGCCATCGGGCTGCGGCAGATGTTTCCGGTGCAAACGAAAAGGACGTGTTTCACGAAGGCGGTTTTACGAAGGCGGTTTTCTTGGGAAAGGGCGCGAAGATAGGGAGACGCGCGGGGCAAGTCAACGCGACCGGAAAAAGCGTCTGCACCTTTCCGCGCTTGAGCCCGTGCGGGGCGCGTGCGTATGGTCGCGCGCCTTGCAAACCTCTCCCCAGACCAACCCATCCGGCCTCGCCGAGCTCTACCGCTTGGCGCTGCTCCTCACCGGGCACGCGAAGACGGCGGAGCAGGTGCTCGGGGAAACTCTCGCCGCCGCGGAGGCGCATCTCGATCAGGTCCGCACGGAGACGGGGCGGCAGGCGTGGCTGGTCCAGGCGATCCGCGAGCGCTGCCTGAAAAACAACGCATCCTCGCCCCCCGCCGCGCCGCGGCTGCTGCGGACGGACGCTCCCCTGGGGGCCGCGCCCGCCGTGCTCCCGATCGAGGCCTTTCTGCTGGCTCAGCGCTTTCACGCCCTGCCGGAGCCGGAGCGGAGCGCGCTGGCGATTTTCTACCTCGATTTTTTCACGATCGGGCAGATCGCCGAGCTTTTGAAAATGGACCTCGAGACCCTCGCCGACTCGCTCACCACCGCGCGCGAGCTGCTCCGCCGCGCGCTGCACCCCGCGGAGGACGCCACCCAACCATGACCACGACCGAAGCTGGCCTGCTGCTGAGCTGCCACCGCGCCGGACGCGAGCCGGAGGGCCGCGTGCAGAAGGCTCTCCGCGTGGCGGAGGGCGACGCCGAACTCGGGCGGCGGCTGAGTACGCAGGCGGAGTTCGACGCGCAGATCGTGGCGGTCATCCACTGCCTGGCTCCGCCCGAGAATCTCCGCGCGAAACTCGGCGCGCTGCAGGAGGCGACCGGCGGCGCACCGCCCAAACTGCGCTCGCATCTCGCCACACCCGCGATCCTCGCCGCCCTCGCCGGGGTGCTGCTGTTCGTCGGCGTCATCGTTTTCTTCATCGTGGAGAGCATGTCCGACTTCCGCGGGCGCGAGTCCGTCGAGCAGATGCTGGTCACCACGAGCAGACTGAGCGGCGGCGAGTTTGAGACCATCAAAACGACCACCGCGCAACTCGCCGACTGGCTGCTGCTGCGCGGCTACGAGGGTTATGAAGCACCGCCCGAACTGGCCGGCGTGCCGGTCATCGGCGCGCGGGTTTTCACCCAGGACGGAAAAAATATCGCGCAATATCTGGTGGATCGGCACGAGTCCGTGGCGTGGGAATTTCGCGCCTCCGATTTCGGGGTCGAGGCGCCGACCGAGGGCCAGATCATCGAGAAAAACGGGTGGGTCGCGGCGGTGCGGCCCGGTGGCGAGCAATGCTCCGTGATCGCGTTTCGCGGGAGCAAGGCCGAGATGCGGACTTTCCTCGCCGCGCTGCCGAAGCCATGACTGCGCGCGCCGCCATGATTTCGCGCGCGCTGCTGGCGCTCATCTGCGGCGCGCTGGGCGCGTGCGCTTCCTTTGACGCCCAATGGCAGGCTGCCGGGAGCGCCGCGCCCGGTGCGGGCGTGACCCGTTGGGAGGGCCGCTGGGAAAGCGCCGCGCACAAGGTGCGGAGCGGCGCGCCGGACGGCGGACGGCTGCGCGCGGTGCTGACGAGAACGCCCGCCGCGCCCGGGCACCCGCTCCGCGCCGACTTTCGCGCGCACTGGAAATCCTTTGCCACCAGCTACACGCTGACGCTGACCCCTGTCCCCGGCTCGCGCACCGATTTCCGCGGCACGCACGAGCTGCCCGCGATCTTCGGTGGCACCTACCGCTACACCGCCCGCATCCAGGGCGATCATTGCACGGCACGTTACGATTCGAGTTACGACCGCGGCACTTTCAACCTTCGCCGCGTCGCGCCGGGAAAAGAATCGCCCCCAACCCATTCCCGGCATTGACGAAAACCCGTTTCAGCACCTACACGAAATCATGCCCCGCTCCTTCCGTTTCCTTTTTCTCCCCATCGCCCTGCTCTCCATCGGCGTCGCCGGCTGCCGGACGAGCACGCCCTACACCCGGATGTATTCGCCGCGGAAGTCCTACTTCGTGGCCCCTCCCGACAAGCAGGGCAAGTCGGCCGAAGACATCATCAAGGCCACCGAACCTCCGCCCCCCGGACCGGACGGCACCGTGCCCGCACTGCCCCAGCCTCCGGCGCTGCCCGGCTTGCCCGGGGAACTCCCGCCTCCTGCAACTCCTCCCGCACTCGATCCGCTCGCTCCCGCCACGCCACCACCGGCGCCGCCCCTCTAGGTTGCGGGCTCTGAGGGAGACTCCGCGCCGCACGGCGAATTCCCCCGCCCACCCTCATGGCTGAATCCGCCTCCACCCCGGTCCCGGAGGCCGAGGCCGTCAGCGCCGAGGTGGATGTCCTCGTCGGCGGAGAGGCCATCGCGATGTATACCGTTTCCCACGGTGAGTACCTCATCGGGCGCGACGCCTCGTGCCCGATTTTCGTCGATGCCGACGACGTCTCGCGCCACCACGCGCGACTGATCTTCAACGCCTTCGAGCTGGTCATCGAGGATCTCGGCAGCAGCAACGGCATCTTCATCGAAGGCGTGCAAGTCCAGCTCCCCACCCGCATCCGCCTCGGCCAGGAAGTCCAGATCGGTCAGGCGCGGCTGATCGTCCGGCTCCGCGAATCCGCCGCGCGGCAATTCGTCGAGGCGCTGTGGGACGAGGGCCTGGGTCTGGGTCAGGTGCGCAACCAGATCGCCGGGCGGAAGTACAAGGTCATCACCACGATCAACCGCGGCGGCATGGGCGTGATCCTCCAGGCTCGCGACCTCCGGATCCGCCGCACCGTGGCCATGAAGGTCATCAACTCGAAGCACCAGTTCTCCCGCGAAAACGCCCTCCGCTTTATCGACGAAGCGCAGCTCACCGGGCAGCTCGAGCACCCGAACATCATCCCGGTCTATGAACTGGGCATTGATGAGCAGGGCGAGATGTTTTACACCATGAAATTCGTCAAGGGCACGACCCTCGACGACGTCCTCCGCGGCATCCGCGCCGGACGGGAAAAGAGCATCGAAAAATATCCGCTCGGCGCGCTGCTGACGGTCTTCCAGAAAGTTTGCGACGCGATCGCTTTCGCCCACTCGAAGGGCGTGGTCCACCGCGACCTCAAGCCGGAAAACATCATGATCGGTGCCTTCGGCGAGGTGCTCGTGCTCGACTGGGGGCTGGCGAAAAACCTCACCGGTGGCCGCCGCGAAACGCGCCCCGCAAGCGGGGCCGACCTCGCCGCCGACGCCGCCGCCAGGAGCGCCCCGCCCGACGATCTCCGGGGCTTCGAGACCATGCACGGGCTCATCGTTGGCACCCCGCCCTACATCTCGCCCGAGCAGGCCCGCGGCGAACTCGACAAGATCGACGGCCGCTCGGACATCTACGTGCTCGGCGAGATCCTCTACGCCATCCTCACCCTGCGCACGCCGTTCGAGGGCGAAAACGTAACGGAGATCGTGGAGAAAATTCTCGGCAGCCGGATCGCGCATCCGTCGGTTCACAATCACCCGAAGAAATCCAGCCGCCGCGGGAAGCGCGACCTCACCGCGGAGTTTCATGTCCTGGCGCACTGCCCCGGCCACCGCATCCCCGACGGGCTGTCTGCCGTGGTCATGAAAGCCCTCGCGCTCGCGCCGGCGGACCGTTACCAAACCGTCGAGGATTTGCAGGAAGACATCGCCGCGTGCCAGGGCGGATTCGCTCCGAAAGCCGAGGGGGCCGGCCCGCTCAAACAGCTCGCCCTCTGGGCCGTAAGGCACAAACCGGAGATCGCGCTCTTCGCCATTTTCTTTGTGCTCTTCAATGCGCTCGTCGTCGGTTTTTTCCTCCAGCTCAGTCGTGAACGCGACCGCGCCCAGGCGAGCGAGCAGGCCGCTTGGCAGAGCCAGAAGAGCGCCGCCGAACGGCTCGCCGAATACGAGGCCCGGCGTGCCCCGGAAAAGGAAAAGCCCGATCCGTAGCGGCGCGCTTTCCGGCTTCCCAAACTCCCCCGCCGTCGACACAAGACGCAGATGCTCGGCAATCTCATCGGTCCGGAAATCAAGGAGCTGATCGCGGAGCGGAATTTCTCCGCGCTGCGGGCGGCGTTTGCCGACTGGTCGCCGGCGGACATCGCCGAGTGCATCACCGAGCTGCCGGACGATGAGCAGGCCGTCGTCTTCCGCCTGCTCCCGCACGCGCAGGCCACGGATGTCTTCGAGTATCTCGACGCCGACGCGCAGCAGATCGTCCTGAAGGCGATGGGGCACGCCGAGGCCGCCCGCATCCTCAATGACATGTCGCCCGACGACCGCACGGCGCTGCTCGAGGAGCTGCCGGGGGCCGCCGTGGTCCAGCTCATCCAGCTCCTTTCGCCCGAGGAAAAAGCCATCGCGCAGGCGCTGCTCAACTACCCCGAGGGCAGCGTCGGTCGCCTGATGACCCCTGCTTTCATCAGCGTCCGCGAGGAGTGGACGATCCAGCAGACGCTCGACCACGTCCGCATCCACGGCAGCGAAACGGAGACGCTCAACGTGATCTACGTGACCGATGAGCGGGGGCGGCTGATCGACGACATCCGCATCCGCGAAGTGCTCATCCGCCCCGTCACCACGCGCATCGCGGAGTTTCGCGACAGCAGTTTCGTCGCCCTGCGCGCCACCGACGCCGAGGGCACGGCGCTCGAAGTTTTCCGCAAATACGACCGCAATACCCTCCCGGTCGTGGACAGCGAGGAGAAGCTGCTCGGCATCGTCACCGTGGACGACATGCTCGACGTGCAGGAAGAGGAGACCACCGAGGACATGCAGAAACTCGGCGGCGTCGAGGCGCTGGAGGAGCCTTACATGGACGCGCCGATTCTCGACCTCGTGAAAAAGCGTGCGGTCTGGCTGGTCGTGCTCTTCATCGGCCAGATGCTCACGGCCACGGTCATGGGATTTTTCGAAGCCGAGCTGGCGCACGCGCTGATGCTCGCGCTGTTCATCCCGCTGATCATTTCCAGCGGCGGCAATGCCGGCTCGCAGGCCACCAGCCTGCTCATTCGCTCCATGGCGCTCGGCGAAGTGCAACTCCGCGACTGGTGGCGCGTGATGCGCCGCGAGGTGACGTGCGGCCTCCTCCTCGGGCTGCTCCTCGGGCTGCTCGGATTCGCGCGCGTGGCCATCTGGGGCCAATTCTCCCCGATCTACGGTCCGCACTATCTGCTCGTGGGCGCGACGGTCGGCGCGGCGGTCGTCGTCGTGGTGCTCTGGGGCTCGCTCGCGGGCTCGATGCTCCCGCTGCTTCTCCGCCGCATCGGCCTCGATCCAGCGACCTCCTCCGCGCCGTTTGTAGCCACGCTGGTGGATGTCACCGGCCTCATCATTTACTTCACCGCGGCCGTCGCTCTCCTGCGCGGGACGGTGCTTTAGCCGGTCCCGAATATTTACCGTGAACATTGCGCGGACTTCATCTGTCATGTCCGCCCACGCGCGCTTCCGGTCATTCGTATTTTGAAAAAACGCGGGAAAGGCGCAGTTCCGCGAGCCCTTTATGCAAACCCAGAACACCAACGCCGCGCAGGAAGCGGACGTCATCGCCATTGATCAACTCCGCGAACTCAACGGGCGCATCCGCGCGGAACTCGGGAAGATCATCGTCGGGCAGCACACGGTCATCGAGCAGCTCCTGACGTGCATTTTCGCCCGCGGCCATGCGCTCCTCATGGGCGTGCCGGGCTTGGCGAAAACGCTGCTCGTTCACTCGCTCGCGGATCTGATGTCGCTGAATTTCAGCCGCGTGCAGTTCACGCCAGACCTGATGCCGAGCGACATCACCGGCACCGAGATTTTGCAGGAGACGGATCAGCCGGGCCGGCGCGCGTTCGAGTTCGTGAAAGGACCGATCTTCGCGAACATCGTGCTCGCCGATGAAATCAACCGCACCCCGCCAAAGACGCAGGCGGCGCTGCTCCAGGCGATGCAGGAGCAGAAGGTCAACGCGGGCAAGCACAGCTTCACCCTAGAGAAACCGTTCTTCGTCCTCGCGACGCAAAACCCGATCGAGCAGGAGGGCACGTATCCGCTGCCCGAGGCGCAGCTCGACCGGTTCATGTTTCTCATCAACGTCGGCTACCCGACCGCGGCGGAGGAGCTGCAAATCGCCAAGACGACGACCGGCGGCGCGATGCCGGTGCTCGACAAGATTCTGCACGCCGAGGACATCCTGCGTTTCCAGGACGTGGTGCGCCGCGTGCCAGTGCCGGACCACGTCTATGACCACATCGTGAAGCTCGTCCGCAAGTGCCGCCCGGCGGGCGAGGAGTCGCCGGAGTGGATTAAAAAGTGGGTCATGTGGGGCCCCGGCCCGCGCGCCGTGCAGTATCTCGTCCTCGGGGCGAAAGCGCGCGCCGTCCTGCAAGGCAGCTACATCGCGCGACTCGAAGACGTGCATGCCGTCGCCGAGCCGGTGCTGGCGCACCGCATTCTGGTGAACTTCCACGCGGAGAGCGAAGGCGTGGGGAGTGTGGAGATCATCAAGCGGATGATTAAGGAGACGGCGGAGTGAAATCCGGGAAGTGAACGGTGATTTGTGAATCGTGAGCGCTCCGACCTCGAACACGTGCCCGCACTTTTCACCACTCACCGATCACCGATCACGATTCACTCCATCCTAGAATGAGCGCCCCCGACTTCCTCGACCACGGAGCCATCGCCCGCCTCTCGCGGCTGATGCTGAATGTCCGGTCGCCGATGCTCGGGAACATCAACGGCCTGCATCGCTCGGCCACGCGGGGGGCGTCGGTGGAGTTTGCGGAGTACCGGAAATACGCGCCGGGCGACGACATCAAGCACCTCGACTGGCGCGTCTTTGGCCGGACCGACAAGTTCTTCATCCGCGAGTTTGAGGCCGACACGAACCTGCGCTGCTACCTCGTGGTGGACACGTCGGCGTCGATGAAATTCACGAGCACACCGGACGGCGGCACGCGTTTCGACTACGCGCGCAAGCTGGCCGGCACGATCGCCCATCTGCTCGTGCATCAGGGCGACGCCGTGGGGCTCACGTGCTTCGCCGACAAAGCGCACGATCTCCCGCCGCGCCGCACGCCCACGCATTTACGCCAGCTCCAGCGGATGCTCGGCGAGACGCAGCCCGCCGGCGAATCGAACATCGTGCAGACCCTGCACGACTTCGCCGAACGCATCCGCCAGCGCGCGCTGGTCGTCATCATCAGCGATCTTTTCACCGACGTGCCGCCGCTGCTCGAGGCGCTCAAGCACCTCCACTTTTTCAAGCACGACGTCGCGGTTTTTCACCTGCTCGACCGCCAGGAATACGACTTCGACTTCACGAGCCCCGTGCGTTTCGTCGATCTGGAAAGCGGCGCCGATCTGATCACCGACCCGGCCGTCGTCCGCGAGGCCTACGGCGACGCGCTCCGCGAATACCTCGCCGCGCTCCAGCACGGCTGCCGCCAGTTTCAGGTGGACTACCATTTCACCTACCTCGACCAGCCCTTCGACGGCGTGCTGACCAACTTCATGCTCCAGCGCGTGCGGGCGGCGAAGAAGGGGGGACGGTAGAAATGACGAATGACGGATGGCGAATGACGAAGTCTGACGCGCTGTCGAGATCGGCGCGTCATTCCGGCTTCGTCATTCCTTCGTCCTTCGTCATCCGTCATTCGTCATTTCCCTAATGGCCTACCTCCAACCATGGATGCTCTGGGCGCTGCCGGCGGTTTTGCTGCCGCTGGTCATCCATCTGCTCAACCGGCTGCGCCACAAGACGGTGCCCTGGGCCGCGATGATCTTTCTGCTGAAGGCGAATCGCGCAGCGACGCGGCGGGCAAAGATCCGGCAGTATCTGCTGCTGCTGGCGCGGATGCTGATCATCCTTTTCCTCATCTGGGCGCTGGCGCGACCGCTGACCGGCGGGTGGATCGGCGCGGCGGCGGGCGGCGCGCCGGACACGGTGCTCATCCTGCTCGACCGCTCGGCGAGCATGGAGGCGCACGGCGGCGGGCCGGCGGAAAGCAAACGCGCGCACGCGCTCGGGCTGCTCGCGCAGGCGGCGAAGCAGAGCGCCGGGAGTCATTTCGTTTTGCTGGAAAACGTGCTGCGCCAGCCGCTGGAAATCGCCGACGCCTCGGGCCTCGCGACGATGCAGATGGCGGAGCCGACCGACACCGCCGCCGATCTCCCGGCGATGCTCCGCGCCGCGCTCGATTACCTCGTGAAGAACAAGCCCGGCAGCGCCGAGTTGTGGATCGCGAGCGATTTGCAGGCGAGCAACTGGCGGCCCGACAGCGCCGAGTGGCAGGACCTTTCCGCGCGCTTCGCCGGGCTGCCGCAGGGCGTGAAAGTGCGCGTCCTCGATCTCTCGGCGGCGGCGGGGCAAAACGTGGCCGTCGCCGCGAAATCCGCCGAGCTGCGGGTGCGCGATGCGAAGACTGGCAAGGCGCAGCTCAGCCTCGGCCTCGAACTCACGAGCGAGGGCGAGCGCAAAGGCGCGCTGCCGCTGCTCGTCACGCGCGACGGCGCGAAGGGCCAGAGCGACGTCACGCTGACCGCCGCGGTGCAGCGGCAGAATTTGAAATCCGAACTGGCGAAAGCCGAGGCCGGATGGGGCAAAGTCGAACTGCCCGCGGACGACAACCTCGCGGACAACACCGCGTATTTCGCCTACGCGCCGGCGGCGGCGTTGAAGGCAGTCGTGGTCGGCGAGGGCACAGCGGCGCAGCGCGTCCGTTTCGCCACCGCGCCGGACAAGACGCGCACCGACCGCACCGCGGAGCTGCTGCCGGCGGCGCGCGCGGAGAGCATCGTGTGGAAGGAGACGGCGCTGATCATCTGGGCGGCGGCTGCGCCGTCGGAGGCGGTGGCGAAGTCGTTGCAAACGTGGGTCGAAGCCGGTGGCGTGCTGCTCTGCCTGCCGCCCGGCGGCGAAGGTGGCGCGGGTCCGCTGGGCTTGGCGTGGGGCGTGGTCGAGTCGGCGCCGAAAGACGCGCCGTTCCGCGTGTCCGCTTGGGATGATCTCGACGGCCCACTCGCGCGCACGGACAGCGGCACGCCGCTCCCGCTGGCGCGGCTGGAAGTCGCGCGCCGGCAAATTCCCGTCGCGGGTGAGGCCGCGCATACGGACGGCTCGTTTTCCGATGGGCGCGCGTTTTTGGTCAGCCGCAAATTCGGCGCGGGGCAGGTGCTCGCGTGCGCCACGCTGCCGGAGCCGGAGTGGAGCAGCCTCGGCGACGGCTTCGTGCTGCTCCCGATGGTGCAGCGGCTCCTCGTGCTGGGCGGCCAGCGTTTCGCCCCGCCGAGCATGGCAGTGGCTGGCGAGTGGAAACCGGCGGACGCGCAGGAAACATGGACCGCAATCGAGACCGACAAGCGCCGCGACTGGCGCTGGCACGCGGGCGTGTATCAAAGCGGCGCGAACCGACTGGCGCTGAATCGTCCCGAGGCCGAGGACGCGCCCGAACTCACCGACCGCGCGCGCCTGCCCGAGCTGCTGCGCGGGGTGAAACTCACCGTCATGGCGGGCGCGCTGGAGTTGAAAGCCGACAGCCTGCAAAGCGAGATCTGGCCAGCGATGATCATCATCACGATGCTTTTCATGTGCGTGGAAATGGCGCTCGCCACGAGCAAGGCGATGCTCCCGCACAAGCCGCCGGTCCGCCCCGCCGCGCCCCGCGCACCGGGCCAGCCGCGGCGCGAGGAGGTGGCGGTATGAGCGGGATGACGCGCGGCGACGGTTTCCGGGTGGAGCACTCGACCCGAGTGCTGCGTTCGGCGACCCGCCGAAAGCATCGACGGGGCGCGGCGCAATGGGCGGACCCTCTCGCACAAATGCCGCGCACCCCGGCGTTCGCGGCGGGTCGCCGCGAACAGCACTCGGGTCGAGTGCTCCACCCGGAGTTCCGGGGCGGGGCGCGATCTGAATGCCACGCTGTGCTCCCCGGAATCTGCCGCCGCGCCGCTTCCGACTTCCCCACGCCATGATCGGTAACTGGCAAATCAACACCACCCCGTGGGTCGTCGCTGTCGCGGTGGCGTTCGTCGTTGCGTCGGTGTGGTTTTTCTTCCGCAGCCTGAAGCGCGAGGGCCGCGGCGGACGAATGACCGTCCTGCATGTGCTGCGCTTGATCGTCGCGGTGGCGATCGCGGTGACGCTGCTGCGGCCGGAGCGGGTGGTGGTGAAAAAGCGCAGCGAACAGCCGCGCGTGGTCGTGCTCTACGACGCCTCGGGGAGCATGGAGACGAAGGACGTGCTGACCGGCGACAAGCAGACGCTCTCGCGCGCCGAGTGGGTGAAGCAGCAGCTCGCCGCGAAATTTTCCGGCCCGCTGGAAAAGCAATATCAGGTCAGCCTCGAACCCTTTGCCCAGCCGCCCGCCGCCGACGCGAAGGCCGACGTGGAAACCGAAATCGGCACGGACATCGCGGAGCCGCTGGCCCGCGTGCTCACGCAGTATCCCGATCTCCGCGCGGTGCTGTTGCTGAGCGACGGCGATCACAATCTCGGCAAGGAACCGAATAAGAGTCCGGTCACTCCGGCGACGCGCTACGCGCAGCGTGACGTGCCCATTTTCACCATCGGCGTGGGCAGTGAGACGTATCTGCCGGATGTGGAAGTCCAGTCCGTGCTCGCGCCGACTTACGGGCTCGTGAACGAGCGGATCAGCGTGATGTTCACCGTGCAGAATCATCTGCCGCGCGAGGTGAAAACGACCGTCACGGTGCAAGGGCCGGGCGATGTGAAGGGCTCGAAAGCGATCGTGCTGCCGCCGATGGGGCAGGTGCAGGACTCCGTCGTTTTCACGCCGACGGCGGAAGGCGAGGGCGACTTCACGGTGCGCGTGCCGGTCGAGCGCGAGGAAGTTTTTCCCGCGAACAACGAGCGCACGTTCCACCTCGCGGTGCGCAAGGAAACGCTCAAGGTACTGGTCGTGGATTCGCAGCCGCGCTGGGAGTTTCGCTATCTGCGCAACGCGCTCATGCGCGATCCCGGCGTGCTCGTGAACACGGTGCTCTATCACCCGGAACTCGGCCCCGGTGAAGGCGCGGGCTACCTCAAGGAGTTCCCGCCGAAGCGCGAGGATTTGCAGGGTTACGACGTGATTTTCCTCGGCGACGTGGGCGTGGGCGGCGGGATGCTCACGCCGGAAAACGCGACGATGATCAAGGGCCTGATCGAGCAGCAGGCGAGCGGACTGGTGCTCCTGCCGGGCGCGCTCGGTCGGCAGAAATCGCTCGCCGATTCCGCGCTCGCCGACCTCGTGCCGGTGGAGACGGATTTCACGAAAGGCAGCGGTTTCGCCAGCGGCGCGGAAGCCCGGCTGGAGCTGACGTTTCGCGGACGCGACCACTGGCTGACGATGCTCGCCACGGACCCCGCCGCGAACCAGGCGGTGTGGCGCGGGCTGCCGGGATTCTATTGGTACGCGCCGGTCGTGAAGGCGAAGCCCGGCTCGGAAGTGCTCGCCGTCCACGAGGCCGCGCGCAACCAGAGCGGGCGCCTCCCGCTGCTCGTCACACGCGCCGCGGGCAATGGCAAGGTGCTCTACATGGGCACCGATTCCGCGTGGCGCTGGCGGCGCGGCGTGGAGGACACGTATCACTACCGGTTCTGGGGGCAGGTGGTGCGGTGGATGGCGCATCAGCGGCACCTCTCGCAGGACGAAGGCGTGCGCTTTTTCTACTCCCCGGAAACGCCCAAGCGCGGCGACAAAGTGCGGCTCAACGCGACCATCCTCGACAAGCTCGGCATCCCGATTATCGAGGGCAAAGTGGTCGTCACGCTGACCGCGCCGAGCGGCACGAGCGAGACGATCGAGCTGGTCGCAGAGAACGGCGAATGGGCGATGCACGCGGGGCAGTTTGTCCCGCGCGAGGGTGGCAAATACGCGGTCGAGGTGAAGTGCGAGAGCGCCGGGCGGCGGTTGAAAACGCAGCTCACGGCGACGGTGCCGTCGCTGGAAAAAACCGGGCTGCCCGCGAAGCTCGACGTGCTCCGGGAAATCGCCGCGCTGACCGCCGGCAAGAGCGGCGGGACGGGTGACCTCGCGCAGATGGTCAGCGGGCTGACCCTGCTGCCCGAGCGCAAGCCGGAGGAGCAACGCTTCCGACTGTGGTGCGATCCGTGGTGGGGCGGCGCGCTGCTCGGGCTGCTCACGCTTTACTGGATCGGGCGGAAGATGGGAGGGCTGACGTGAGGGCGCGCGGCGCGGCGTGGCGCGGACGCCCTCGTCCGCGGCTGTCCGGCGAACGCCTCGTTCGCCGAACGACGGACGGGGGCGTCCGGCGGACAGCCGCGGACGGGGCGTCCGCGCCACGCGTTATCTCTAATGAACGGTTTCCCCCGAGCGTCTTCTGCATAACGTCCACCGCACCATGAATTCGATCACTCTGCCCGATTCGTTGGTCACGCAGCTCCGCGGCTATGAAACCCGGTTGCGCCGCTTGGAAACGCTCGCCGCGGTCGCGGGCGGGATCGTCGGGTTGTTCGCCACGTTTGTCCTCCTCTTCGTCCTCGACCGCTTCGTGGACACCCCGCGCTGGGCGCGCGCGATCCTGACCCTCAGCGGCGGCGCGCTCGTGGCGTGGTTCGCGCAAGGCTGGGCGGCGCATTGGCTGTGGAACCGGCGCGGCCCGGCGGAACTCGCGAAACTGCTCCAGAGGCATTTCAAATCGCTCGGCGACCGGCTGCAGGGCGTCATCGAGTTGACCGAAACGCGCAGCCTCGCGGCGAATGTTTCCCCCGCGCTGATGCGTGCGGCGATCCGCCAGGTCGCGGAAGAATCGGGACGCTTCGACTTTGCCAACGCCGTCCCCGTGCGGCCCGCGCGCCGCTGGGCGCTCGCCGCCATCGTGCTCGCGGCGCTCACCGCCGCGCCCTTCGTTTTCGCGCCGCAAGCCGCGCTGAACGCCCTCGCGCGCTGGCTCCAGCCGTGGGCGCCGATCGAGCGCTACACCTTTGCCAGCATCGACGACCTGCCCGCCGAACTCGTGGTCGCGCACGGCGAGGCGTTCGAGATCGCGTGCGGGCTGAAAGAGGATTCCGTCTGGCGTCCGCAGAATGCGAAGGCGCGTCTAAACGCCGCCGAGACCGTGGCGAAACTCGACAAGGACGGGCGCGTGGTTTTCCGCATCGCGGGACAAACGCAAAACGGCCAGCTCGCGCTGCGGATCGGCGACGCCACGCGCGCCATCGGCATCCGGCCGCTGCACCGCCCGGAGATGAAGGAACTCGCCGCGCGCGTCGAGATGCCGGGCTACCTCGGCTACCCCGCGACCAAGGTCGCGATCCAGGGCAGTCGCGCGGAATTTCTCGAAGGCAGCAGCGTGCGCTTCGCCGGCAAGACCAGCCGCGCGCTCCAGTCGGCGACGATGAAACATGGCGACACCGACCCCGTCGCGGACCTCGAGGGGGAAACGTTCGTCACGCCCGCGCGGCCGGCCGCCGAGTTGGTCGGCGACGCGATTTTTCGCTGGGCGGACAAGCATGGCCTCACGCCCACGCAGCCCTACACGGTGCAGGTCAGCACCGTGAAAGACGGCGAGCCGCGCGTGGATTTGCAGGGCGTCGAGCAGAGCATCGCGATCCTGCCGAACGAAGTGCTGAAGCTGAACTTCACGGCGAGCGACGACTACGGGCTGAAGTCCGCGTGGCTCGGGTGGACGGTGCGCTCGATGGGCGAGAAAAAGGACGACCTCGGCAAAGGCGAGGCCGCGCGCACCGCCGGCGGGCAGACGAAAAAGGAACTCGCGGTGCCGACGGAGTTTTCTCCCGCGTGGCAGAACATCCCCGTGGACAGCGTGGTCGAACTGGCGGCCTACGCGGTGGATTTTCTCCCGGATCGGAAACCGGTCCAATCCTGGAAGCATACCATCTACGTGCTCAGCCCGGCGAAGCACGCCGAGCACATCCGCGAGCGCATGGACGAAGTCCTCAAGCAACTCGACGAGCGCATCCGCGACGAGGAGCGGCAGCTTGAGGAAACCAAGGCGCTCGCCGAAGCGAAGCCCGACAAGCCTTCCGAGAAAAGCGGCGAGGAAATCAAAAAGGCCGAGGCCAGCGAGCGCGCGAACCAGGCGGCGCTCGAGAAGATGACCGCGGAAATGTCCGAGGTGATGAAGGACGCGCTGCGCAACAAGGACGTGCCCGAGAGCACGCTCGCCGAGTGGCAGAAGCTCAAGGAGGAGATCGAAAAGAAGGCCAGCCCGCCGATGGAGAAAGCCGCCGAGTCGCTGGCCCAGGGCGCGCAAAAGCCGGGTGAGCGCAGCGAAAAACTCGCCGAGGCGCAGAAGCAGCAGGAGGAGGCGCTGGCCGCGTTGCGCGAGGCTGCCAAAAAGCTGAACACGCAAAACGAAAACCTCTATGCCCGCAATTTCTACAACCGCCTGAAGGCGGCGGCGGCGGCGGAGTTCAAGATTTCCGAGGGGCTCAAGGCGCTGGCCAAGGACACCGTGGGACTGAAGCCCGAAGAGATCGCCGAGGGGAAAAAGTCGGAGTTCAACCGCGTCGCGGGCAGCCAGGATCTCACGACCAAAGATGTGGGCAGCATCGCCAACGACATGACCGCGTTCATCAAGCGCGTGCCGAACGAGAAATACGAAAAGGTGCAGCAGGAAATGCAGGAGAAGAAGATCGTCCCCGAGCTGAACGAACTCGCCGGTTTCGTCCGCGCGAACCTCGGGCTGAAGTCCGTGGGCCGCGCGAAACAGTGGGGCACGCAGCTCGAGGAATGGGCGAAGATGTTGCAGAAGGAAAAGCCGCCCGGCGAAAGCCAGGGCATGCCCGGCGAGGAGGATCCCGAGCTGATGGAACTGGTCGTGGCGATGGTCCGCGCCGCGCAGGCCGAGGACAACATCCGCGAGCAAACCGACCTCCTCGAAGGCCGCAAGAACGCCAACGAGAAGCACACCGAAGACGCCAAAAAACTCGCCACTCAGCAGAGCGACCTCAGCGACACCGTCGGCATCCTGCGCGAGAAGACGAAGTTCGGCGAAGTGAAGCCGCTGCTCGAAAAGGTCGAGTTCCTCATGGACGAAACCGCCGGCAACCTGCGCCAGGCCAAGACCGACGCCGAGGTCGTGAGCCTCCAGGGGACGATCATCGAGCTGCTCGTGCCGCCCGATGACAAAAGCAGCGAATCGCAATCGCAGTCGCAGTCAAAAATGCAGCAGATGATGCAGAAAATGATGGCGCAGATGACCAAGGGTAACCAACCCGGCAAGGGCAACAACAAGGCCCCCAGCCCCTTTGCCGGCTCCGCCACCGAAGGCGCCGCTGGCCGTGGCAAAGGCGGCAGCCGGTCGGTCGAGAAAGGCACCGGTGCCAGCGACGCCGGCCAATGGCCCGAAGAATTCCGCGACCAGTTGCAGTCCTACTTCCAGCAGCTCGATGGGGTGAAGTAATTCGTCCGAATCCGCCATGAACGCACCCTCCCCGACCCATCGCCGATCGGATCGTTCCCCGAGCAGCCGGAATTCGGCGTGCATCGCCGGAGGGCACTATTAGTTTCACCCCATGCCTGTCCTCAACCGCATCACTCACGACCCAAACATCATGGGCGGCAAACCCTGCATCCGCGGGCTGCGGGTCACGGTCGGCACCATCGTCGGACTGGTCGCCGCCGGTCACTCCGATGCCGAGATTTTGCGGCTGTATCCGTACTTGGAATCCGATGACATCCGCCAGGCGCTGGCCTACGCGGCCTGGCGGGTCGAGGAGCTTGAGGTGCCGCTGGCCGTGGCGTGAAACTGCTGATCGATATGAACCTGTCGCCCGACTGGCTGCCGCTCCTCCGCGCGAACGGTTTTGAGGCGGCGCACTGGTCGGGCATCGGAGCCCACAACGCGCCGGACACCGAGATCATGCAGTGGGCGCGCGCCAAGGGCTGGGTGATTTTCACCCACGATCTTGATTTCGGAATTCTGCTCGCGCACCGCAGGGACGGCGGCCCGAGCGTGCTTCAAGTTCGCACCCAGGACGTTTCACCGGCGCACCTCGGTCCCATCGTCGTGACTACTCTGCGGGCTCACCGCGAAGTTCTCGAGAGCGGCGTATTGCTGACGATCGACGAGTCCAAATCAAGGGTGCGGATTTTACCAATATGACGAACCGATTTTCGCGCTGGGCCGCGATCACCGCCCTGCTCGCCCTCGCCGCTTTCACCACCACGCCGCTCCGCGCGCAGGATCTGAAGGTCTATCGCGGGACGCAGGTGCCGCCGGAGGTGGAGCGGATTTACGAGCGCGGGTTGCAGTTTCTGGTGAAGTCGCAGACCACGGAGGGCACCTTCCCCGGTAACTACGGTCAGGAGCCGGCGACCGCGGCGCTGGCCATGCTCGCGATGTTTGCCCACGGCGACGACCCGAACCACGGGCCCTACGCGAAGTCGCTCAAGCGCAGCCTCGAGCATCTGCTCAAGAGCACGGACGAGAAAACCGGCTACATCGGCAACTCGATGTACAACCACGGCTTTGCCGCGCTCGCGCTGGCCGAGGCCTATGGCGCGTTGCAGGACGACCGGATCGCGCCCGCGCTGCAAAAGGCGATCAAGCTCATCCTCACCTCGCAGGAAAAAAACCGCTTCAAGGCCTGGCGCTACACGCCCGACGCGCAGGACGCGGACTCCACGGTCAGCGGCGCGTGCTTCGTGGCGCTGATCGCCGCGCGCAACGCCGGCCTGCGCGTGCCGGACGCCGCGCTCGACGGGGCGCTGAAGTACATGTCCGACTGCCAGGTGCCGGGCGGCGGCGCGATCGGCTATGTGCCGGGCTCGGGCGGGAACGGGAACGCGACCACAGCCATCGGCGTGGCGGCATATGCGTATGCGCGGAAAAAGGACGCGCAGACTTTTACGCGGGCCATGAAGGCAATGAAGGAGGGCGACGGCCGGCCCGGCGGGAGCTACCCGTTTTACTACGAATACTACGCCGCGCAGGCGTTCTTTCAGAGCGACGTGCAGCTCTGGGAAAAGTGGAACGAGAAGCGCGTGAAGGAGCTCACGGCGTCGCAAAATGACGACGGAAGCTGGGACGGCGGGCTCGGCTCAGGCATCTCGACGGGGCTCGGTCTGCTCTCGATCGCCCTCAATTACCGCTACCTGCCGATCTACGAACGATGAAGACCCGCGCCGCCCTTTCCGCCACGCTGCTGCTCGCCCTTGTGCCGTGTGGGGCGCAGGTGAAAATCCAGGTCCAAGGCGGCAAGGTCATCCTCAATGGCGGGCAGGTCATCAATGCTGGCGAAGGGATGATCATCGGCGGTTCGTTGACCAGCGGGAGCGATGAGGAAAATGAGGACGGCGGCGGCGCGGTGCTCGAAGCCAGCAAAACGGCGCAGGTGCTGGAATTTGCCGACGGCAGCCGGCTCCACGGCACCTTGGAAAAACTCGACGGCGCAAAAAAGGAAATCGTCTGGCGGGGCATGGACGCGGCGGCGCTGACCTTTCCGCTGGCGCACGTGAGCCGCTGGGATACGCCGATGAAAACGAAGCCGGAGGTGAAAGCCCGCGCCACCGTGAAACTCACCGGCGGCGACTGGCTGGCGGCGGACGTGGCCGGCCTGACCAAGGACAAGCTCAACCTCACGCTCGGCGATGGCACGGCGGTGGCGGTGGACCGTGCGCGGGTGGAGTGGATTCATTTTTCCAAAACCGCGGCCGCCGAGTGCTACGACGGTCCCACCGGCCTCTCGGGCTGGGTCTCGGACGGGAGCTGGACGTATCGCGAAGGGGCGCTGCGCGCGGCGCGGCCCACGGCGATCGGGCGGATGTTTGAGGCGCTGCCGGATCAGGTGGAGTACCGCTTTGACTACGAGCAGGGCGCGGTCGGCACGCGGGCGTTTGCGGTGCTGCTGCACGGCTCGGACCCGGCGGCGCGCGGCTTCGGGCCGGGGATGGTGCGGCTGATGATCAATGACTCGCAGTTCAATCTCTGGGCGCAGCGTCAGGACCAGATGAAACAGGAGGGCGTCGACCTCACGAAAATCCTCGGGGCGGCGGGCGGCGGCGGCGCGCCAGCGAAACGCCGGCCGCTGCGCTGGCGGATTTTCGAGGACCGCCCGGCGGGTCGGCTCGTGGTTTTCATCGACGGGCGCAAGATCGGCGACTTCCGGGACATGGGGAAAATCAAGGCGGGCGAGAACCGCGGCAGTTTTAGTTTCCAGCCGATGGCGTGGAGCGAAGTGGGCGAGCAGTCCGTGGCGAAAATCAAGGTGCTGCCGTGGGACGGCTTTGTGCCGGTGGACGATGCGCTGGAAGATGCCCGCCCGAAAACGGATCAGCTGGTGCTGGCCGACGGCGACCGCGAGGCGGGGCGGATCGAGAGCATCACGGCCGACAAAGTGCAGATCGGTGCGACTGCGGTGCCGCGGGCGAACGTGGCGATGCTGCGGTTTGCCCAGCCCGCGACGGTGCCGGACGAAGACCCGCCACTGGGCCGGGTGCGGCTCGCGCAGCGCGGGGAGTTTGAAGTCACGTCGCTGGGATTTCAGGAGGGGAAGCTGCGGGTCGGCACGCACTTCGGCGGCGAGCTGATGCTGGCCGCGGCCCACGTGCGCGGCCTGGAGCTTTCGCACCTCGCGCCGCTCGTCGCCAAGCCCTTGGACGTGGTCCTTTTCAAGAACGGCGACCAGCTCCGCGGCGCGCTCAATGCCTCGGCCAGCGGCCAGAAACTGCGCTGGCAGACCGGGCCGTCGGCGACCCCGGTGGAGCTGGACGTGGCGCGGCTCGCCGGCGTGCAGCTCGCCCCGCGCGCCGGGCGTCCGGAGGGCCGGACGGGCGTGCTCGCACGCTGCCGGAATGGCGATCTGCTTGCCGGCAATTTTGTGTCGCTGGACATGGAGAAGATCGCGCTGGACAGCGGCGCGGCGGGGCGCCTGACGATCCCGCGCGCCCGCGTGCAGGCGCTCTACTTTTCCCACGAAGGCAAGCTGCCCGTGGTCGATGGCGCGGCGGAGCACGAGGTCTGGGAGAAAGGGCTGAGCCTCAACCCGAACCGGGCCGCGGCGGCGAATCAGCCCAAGCCCGCCGCGCCGCCGCCCAGCCGCTGGTCGTATTTCGACGGCACCTTCGCGGTGAAGCGCGCGGTCAACCGCGGGCGGGACTACAACGACGGCTCGGTGAATCTCGGCCGCATGATCGAGGGGATGCCAGCGCGCGTGGAGTTCAGCTTCGACGTGGCGGGCAAGGCGAATCAGATCTTTCTCAACACCCAGCTTTTCTCCGAACCGAACAACCCCGGCTACATGATGCAGCTCCATCCGGGCGGGCTTTTCATCTACGACACGGGTGCGCAGCAGCGCCGCGCGGGGCAGCAGCAGCAGGTGCAGATTCAGTTTGGCGACAAGGTGAAAGCCGACGCGCAGCGGCATCGCATCCGCATCCTCGCCGACCGCCCGTCCGGACGGATGACTGTGCTGATCAATGACACGGTGGTGGCCAGCTTCGGCCCGAAAGCGGGCGCGGCGCCGCGCCATCTCGGCACCGGTCTGGCGCTGATGCCGCAGCAGAACATGGCCTGCACTTTCTCCAATCTCTGGGTCGCGCCGTGGAACGGCCAGCTCCCCGGAACCGGCCCCGCACCGGCCGCGGCGGCGGACAGCGTGCTGCTCGCCAACGGTGACGAAACGCAGGGCACCGTGGGCCAAGGTACGCCGGAAATGGTGCAGATCGAATCCGCAGTCGGCCCGCTCGATGTGCCGGTGAGCCGCCTCACGATGGTGGAATTCGGCCAGCGTCCGGCGGAAAATCAGGAAGGCGTGCGGCTGCGGTTGACCGACCGGAGTGTCATCTCGGTGAGCGCGTATCGAATCGAAAACGATGTGCTCATCGGGCAGAGCGCGGTGCTCGGGGAGATCAAGGTGCCGCTGGCCGCCGTGCAGGAGATCGTCTTCGGGCGGCTGGCGCTGCCGAAGGCGGAAGAGAAGACGCCCAGCCCGGCACGGGTTCTTCCGGGCGGGACCATCAAGGGGTGATTCGTGAGTCGGAGCGCGCGTCCCATCACGCGCCGAGCCGCTCCGCGGCGAGCAGGATGCCGGCGGCTTTGTCCAGCGTCTCCTGCCACTCCTGCTCCGGCACGGAGTCCGCGACGATGCCCGCGCCGACGTGAAAGTGCGCGCGGTCGCTTTCCACCACGACGGTGCGGATGGCGATGCTGAACTGGCTCTCGCCATTGAACCCGAACCAGCCGAGCGCGCCGGTGTAGAGCCCGCGCGGCGTGGGTTCGAGTTCGGCGATGATCTCGCGGGCGCGTTTTTTCGGCGCGCCGGTGATCGAGCCGCCGGGGAAGCAGGCGCGCAGCGCGCCGACGTGATCCACCTCCGCACGCAGCCGTCCCTCGACCGTGGAGACGAGGTGAAAGACCTGCTCGAAACTTTCCAGTTTCAACAACTCGCGCACCGTCACGCTGCCGTACTCACAGACACGCCCGAGGTCGTTGCGCTCGAGGTCGGTGATCATCACCAACTCGGCGGCTTCCTTCGGCGAGGTGCAAAGTTCGTAGGCGGAAAGGGTGTCGGCGTCGGGCGCGGCGCGGCGCGGGCGCGTGCCTTTGATCGGGCGCGTGCGGATGGCGCGGCCCGACATTTTCAAAAAATGCTCCGGCGACGACGAAAGCAGCTCCCGCCCGCCGAGCGCGAGATAGGCGGCGTGCGGCGCGGGCGAGTAGTGCCGCAGCGCCTCGTAGAAAGAGAAGGCGTCGCCGTGCCACGGAGCGGTCAGCCGGTGCGCGAGGTTCACCTGATAGATGTCGCCCGCGGCGATGTATTCCTGCGCGCGGCGGACCATCGCGCAGAAGTATTCGCGCGTGATTTCCGGCGTGAATTCCAGTCGCCCGCCAACCCCCGGCTCCCGCGCTTCCGCCCGCGTGATCTTCTCCCACAACGCGCCGACCTCATGCCACGAATGATCCGCGTGGCGATAGATCAGCACGTCCTCGTAAAAGCCGAAACGGAAAGAGCCATCGTACTCCACGAAACCCGCGGCGAACCCCGCGGGCAGGCCGTCGTCCGGCGCGCCCACCACCTGCCGCGCCGCCAGCCCCGCGCGCAGCCGCCCCCAATCCGCCGCGGTGTGGCCGGCCACGGATTCCGCCGGTGCCGCTGCCACCAGCGAAAGCTGCGCGCTTTCCCCGCCCTCCAGCGCCGAGTCGAAAAAGACCAGCCCCGGCAGATGGCGCGCCCGCGCCGCGACCTCGGCCGGTGAAAGGTCGAGAGCCAGCGGACGTGGGGCGCGAGTGAGCAAGGACACGCGGCTCGCCTTGCGCGAGGAGCCCGCCCTTTTCAAACGAAATCTTTCCGCTATCGTCGCGCCCTGCCATGAAAAGACTCACCGCTCTGCTCACCGCAACGCTGCTCACCGCGCCTTCACTTTTCGCCGAAGACAAAGTCCCGGCCCTCCGCGGCTCACCCGCCGAGGCCCGCGAACCCAGCGCTCCCAGCGCTCCTAGTGATGACCGGCTGGAACTGATCCCGACCAAGCCCGCGCAGATCATGCCGCTACCTGCCGGCCTCCCGCTCATCCCCGAGATCCCCCTGCCGCCGAGCCGCAGCCGCCCGGAAAGCCCCATTCGGAAGCGCGATTCCGTCACCGCCGATTCCGAGGAATCCGTGAAACAGCGCATCCGCCTGCGCGAGACGAAGACCAAGGCCCAGCGCGACCCCGCCGTTCAGGCCGAGTGGGACAGGGCCGGCGGGCTTCGGACCGACTACGAGAAACGCGAAACGATGAAGAGCTACTATCGGCTGCTCTACGGTCGGATGACCAAAATCGACCCTGCGCTCAAGGCGCCCATTGATATCCTGCTCCAGGAATCCCTGGCCCGCCTCGACCAGACCAAAATCGCGCCCACGCAGCCGCCTTCCACCATCGCCAGCGGCCCGCGCGCCGCGCGCTGAGCGGGTCGGAAAAATACCGTTTGTCCGCGCGAGGAACTCGACTAGCCTCACGCCCACCTCAAAACGGCGCTATCGTCTAGGGGCCTAGGACACTGCCCTCTCAAGGCGGGGACACGGGTTCGAATCCCGTTAGCGCTACTTGTATATATCAGGGTTTGCGGGCGATTGGCTTGAAAGCAGGACAAAAGCAGGACAAATTGGCGGCGTGAAGCGTCCTGCAAAATCAAAAACCGGCGACCGGATCCAAGAGGTCAAGGTGGGCAACGTGACGGTCAAAATTTACCGTTCTGAACCGCGTGGAAGGCCGCTTTTTACCGTCGCCTATCGGGATACGAACAATCGCCGGGTAAGGAGGAGTTTTGCGGATTTGCAGGAAGCCAAAATCGAAGCGCACGCGGCTGCCGCGAAAATTCAAAATGGCCAGATCGATGTTCTGGAACTCAAAAGCAGGGATAGAATCGCCTATCAGCACGCACTCGCGGTCCTCAGGGAAACAGGTCAAACCGTTGATTCCGTGGCCGAACAATACGCGGAAGCTTTCAAGTTGTTGAAAGGGACCGGTTCAGTCGTGGAAGCCGCACGATTTTTTCGGAAGCACCACAGCACAGCGCTTCCCAAAAGGAGCGGGGCCGAAATCTACGAGGAGTTTCTGGCAGCGAGGAAAGTGGACAATGCCAGCCTGCGATACCTGCAAGACATCCAGAGCCGCCTGGGGAGATTCTCCAAGCATTTTGCCGGGGACATTTCGCATATCACGACGAGGGAATTGGAAGAATGGATCGCCACGCTCGGTTGCGGTCCGGTCGCTCGGAACAGCACACGTGCCCTCGTGATCACGCTCTTCAATTTCGCCAAACAGCGGGGATATTTGCCAAAAAACCAGCCGTCCGAAGCCGACGCCACCGCCGTTGCCAAGGAGCCGCCCGCGCAGATCGGCATCTTCACCCCGGAGCAAATGACCGCGCTGCTGGAAAAAGCCGGTCCCCAGATTGTCTCCTATCTCGCCATCGGTGGCTTTGCCGGTCTTCGCCATGCGGAGTTGATGCGGTTGGACTGGAGCGAAATCAAACTCAAGGAAGGGCACATCGAAGTCACCGCACAGAAAGCCAAGACCGCCCAGCGGCGCATCGTCCCAATTCAGGGCAATCTTGCGAAGTGGCTTCGCCCGCATGCACTCCCCGCTGGGAAGGTTTTCATCGGGCACGGTTCGCGTTTTTTAAGCAAAGTCACCAGGGTCTCCAAGGAGTGTGGCTTCGACTGGCCGCAGAATGCGCTGCGCCACAGTTTCGCTAGCTACCGTCTCGCGAAATGCAAAAGCGCCGCCGAGGTCGCTTTGGAGATGGGCAATTCGCCCAGGATCGTTTTCCAGCATTACCGCGAGATCGTGACTGCCGGTGAGGCCGAGAAATGGTGGAAAGTCGTACCGACCAAGGCGGGGTGACAGGACCAGGGACCAGGCACTTGGCAATTTGCTTCCACCGACGCCATGCTCCTCGCCCACTACCTGCGCGCCGTGGATCGCAAAACAGCGAAGCAATATTGGAAGATCCTGCCGCCCAGCGCTCCGACATGCGTGGCAGGATGAACTCGCGCAGACCACCGCCGCGCAGGTTGTCCGGGGAAGTGGTGAAGCGCATCGCGCGCGCTG
>Ga0114966_10000502_pt1 | contig 37490 bp, 36 predicted proteins | sample M_130207_XF_Meta_FD_87029 | JGI IMG/M metagenome (GOLD analysis project Ga0114966, IMG submission 87029) | Freshwater microbial communities from Lake Montjoie, Canada to study carbon cycling - M_130207_XF_MetaG | ecosystem: Environmental > Aquatic > Freshwater > Lake | place: Lake Montjoie... | reverse complement strand
CTGCTCCCGTTGTTGTTAAAGTTGCACCTAAGGTCGTTAACAAGTATGCTTCCGTTGATGTGAAGCTATCTGTTAAGACGAAGGAACTCGCCAAGAAGTTTGAAAACGCTTTTGCTGCCTGGGTTATTACCTCGGAAGGTCAAGATGCTATTAAATTTTGCCAGTCTCTCGGTATCTCAAATAAGCAGGATATTTATAACGGATGTATCGAGGATATGCGCGTCACTAAAAGCAAATCTATTGCCCAGGAAAGCGCTCTTTCAGCAGAGGAATTCCTCTCCAAAGAATCCGTGAATCCAAGCAAACGGTATTGCGTAGCTTCCGGCGATCCTCACGTGACCAACTATGATGGCGAGCTTTTCCATATTCAAGAACCCGGTATCTACACGGTAGCGCGTACGCCTGATGCGGTTTTCGAAATCCAGGAAAAGATGCGTAAAAACGGGGCGATTAAACCTGGTGTACCATCGTGTATGACTGGTGCTGTAGTCCACTATAAGCAAATGAATATCGAAGTTGATGTTGCAAACTTTGGAAAAATCCTCGTAAACGGTAAAGAAGTCGAGCTCCCGGAAGATTTCACTCTTACTTTCGGTGGTGTCCAGATTCGATACGGAAAACAAGTCATTGAATGGAAAGGCGCAGCTATGCAACCCGCTGGTCTGAAGCTTACTACTCCTAACGGATTTTCGGTTATGATTTCTGGCGGATATTGCGGCGTTTTGGAGACAAATGTTCCTACCGATTTCTTCGGAAAGATGCAGGGTATTTGTGGCAATGCTGATGGTGTAAAAAGTGTTGCTGATTATGCTGACCCTAATGGCGCTGTTTTAAATGTAAACCGTGGTGCCAAGAACTGGGAAATGGGTGGTTATAATGGCCCTGATTCACCTGTTTCGAAATGGCAGCTCTCTTGGAAGCCTCACGGCGCAGAATGCTATTTTGCCAAAGAATGCGAAAATGGCGCTCAGACCAGGAAAGTTGTTGCCCCGGCTGCTGCTCCTAAGGTTGCACCTACTGTCGTGCCCATCGTACCCATCGTACCCAAACCCGAAGACAAACTGTTGACCAAATCTAGCGCGTCTAGTGCATCAAGTGTAGGCGTTAAGTCTAGGTCTAGGTCTAGTGCTAGTTCTAGTTCTAGCTCTCACTCTCATAAAGTATGTAGCCCTGAAGTATTCCCACCTGTATCTCCTTCTAGTATCGCCAAACACGTTGCTACATTATCTGCCGATGCTAAATCTAAGATGAGCGATCTCTATAAGAAATTCAAGACTATGACAGATGATATGAAGAAAGCCCATCACGACCAATTCACCAAAGACAAGAAAGTTGTTACCGATGCGGAATCAAAGACTGCTGAAACATATAAGAAATATTCTGACGAGTTTACAAATGCTCAGACTATATTGGGAAAGATAAATGCTCTCAATGTTACTATCATACAACACCATAAGATACTCGCAGATGAGTCCGACTACTTGGCGCGTCTTAAAATATTCAAACCTAAATTCCTCACTTCACTCGATAATGTTAAGACACACGTTAGTGGAATTAAGAACGATATTCACGCGACCATCGTTGAAGGAGATGATAAAAAGAGTCTTCTTTCAATATTGGAAGACGTACGTGCCTCTACTGATAAGTCGGCTGCATTGCTTGCAAAAGCTTTTATGGACCACTATGATAAATATAATAAGAATTACGATAAAAGTGCAAATAAATACAAAGAAGAACTCGACTCTATGAATGTTTTAAGCGATAAATATAAAGTCGATATAGCGAAACGTGACGGTCTTTGGAAAGAATACTCTGACATCCTTGCAATCGCAAAGAAACTCAAGGAGTCTATGTCTGTTTCACAGGAGGATGAGAAGATGTTTGACGAACTTATGGTGCGAATTGCTAAGGCATTCCAAACCAATGAGCGCAAGTCTGATAAGAAACTGTCTACTCCCAATACTAAATGCGCGGCTGACGTATTGAAAGCCCACATAGACCATAAACGCGTTTAACGGGAGAATTGGGTAAATTCATAAATCCATAATTCAATAATTCAATAATCATTATCTAAATAATTATTTGTTTGTTACCATATAGCAAACAAATAATATAATACTTGTATCGCATAAAGATTGGTGTCACTTCTCTACTAATATTTCTTTCCCTATATTTTTTACTATTTTTCGCTCATAATTGTTATATGTCTCAATCGGTTCGCAAATAGAGCGCACCATTGTTAGGTACTGAATTTGTTTTTGTTCCGTTTCTATCCAGTCAGGATTGTCTATTGCCCATTGTTGCAATGCCGAACGCTCTTTGTTTGCTACGCGCACGATTGTATTTTTAAATTTATCGTGATTATTGTCTTTCTCCCATTTGTCCTCATCTTTGATATACATTGTATCACGCTTTACATCAGTACAGTGTATTGGTCGTTTATGTATATCCAACTCTTTTAGTCTCTTCATCATAACATCAGTTACTCCACGTGTTATACCATTTGTCTTTGAGAATAATAAATCATCAAGCGTTATTTTAATCGAGTCAATAAATTCTGACATATTCAAAGCATCCTTGCATTTCTCGTTTAAAAATATATTTAAATTAAAGTTATTTGTTATATTGTTATTATTTGTTATATGTTGAGAGGTTGTTAGTTGTTGCTCTGATAAAGATTTTATCATTTTCATCATTTCTTGATTATCTTTTAATAAGGTCATAAACATCTCTTTCGTTATACTAATATTATCTTCCGAGCCCGAGCATATAATATTCTCATCTGAACATACAATATTCTCATCTGAACATATAATATTCTTATTTTGTATATCATTTTTTTTATTTACTGACTCGTTATCGTCTGTTTCTTCTTCTTTTATTTCTATAACAGATATGGCTTTTAGTTGTATTTGGATTGCTATACAATTTCTCTTATGCTTTGCTAAACTAGATGAATGATTGTATTTAGCACCACAAACACATTCAAAAGATTTATGACTATCATTTGGCATTTTTTTGCTAGTCTCTGCTAGTCTCTTATGCTTGATGGTGTCGAGGTGCTTATTATAATTAGAAGCCTTAGAGCATTTAAAGTAACAATTTTCGCAAATAAAAGTCGGCATTTTTGGGGTGAAAATTTCTGGCATTTTGACTAATTGTCTTATATTATAGACTAGCAAAAAAATGCCTAAATCCTTTTCCCAAAATATATATAAAATCCCAAAAAAAATATGGTAACAAACTTTTCAACTTAAAAAAGCAATTTAGAGCATTATGCTCTGAGTGATGAATGCATCGTTTTTTTCAAATCTAAAACTTTTTTTTGGAAAAAGGACATTTATAAATGTCCTTTTTTGGAATTTCCATTTTAAATTTGAAAAAAACGATTCACTTCATTCACTTCGGCGTCCGCCCTCCCAATCTTGCCGCGGGGGTTTGTGACCATTATGCAGCTGTGCGCCACCAGCGGTGTGGTCACGTGGCGACCATTATGCAGTGGCGGTCGCGGGTAGGAATCTTACTATGAAAATTTGTCTTCTATTTTTTTGAATAGTTCTTTCCCATATACTAAATTACCGGTTGGTTTGTACTCGGTAATCGGTTTAAACTCTTTCTTGGGCACGGAAGGATCGCCGCCAGCGCCACCATTTTTGCCATTAGTTATTTTACGAGCCAGTCCCATATTAAAAGGGTCTAAACTATTGGCGCTTAGCGGATTATTTGCCACAGGGCCGCGATTCTCTATAAGGTTGCCGAAATCGTCATACTCTTGAATTTGATTTCCGTGCTCATCGATAATCATTCCTGTCTTTTTTTTGAACTCTGTGCGAACATATGACGGTATATAATGCTTCCAAGATACGAAAATCAGGTTCGGGTGTGTATAACGAACAACGAACCCATTGCTTGTAAGTTCTTCTAAAATATAGCTAATGCACGAAGCTCTATCATATGCTGCAACGCCTAACATAATCTCCGGAATCACATACCAGCAAAATTGTTCATTCATTTTTTGGCGCGATGTTATCTTTATCTTGTCGTGGATTCTGTTCAATATTTTGTTATATGTAGACAATTTAGATAAATCGTATGTCTTTTTTTTATCATATAATTCGTCTAAATTTATCTTTTTTATGGCATCACTATCCTCTTTATTCCGAAATAATTCGTCCATTGCTTACTTACTATATTTATATTTAATTCATTACTAGAAAAAAAATATAAAAATAATACTATTCTGTATAATATTCGTAGTATTCGTAGTATTCATATTTTATTTACACAATTTAGTCGCGTATTTTTTATATTTTTTATTAGTGTACACAATATAAATAACAATGACAATTAAGCACCTTGTTTTGGGAGGAGGCGGACCTTTTGGGTTGGTAGCATTTGGTGCCTTAAAATATTTACACGATATACAGTTTTGGAATATAAAAGATATTAAAACTATATATGCTACATCTGTTGGTGCATACGTATCGGTGTTTTTAACACTCGGATATGATTATGATTATATATATGAATATGCAGTTAAACGGCCGTGGGAAAAAGCATTTAAAGACGTAGGTATGGATAATTTTATAGATTTTTACAAAAAAAGAGGATTTATTGATTTATATCCTATTTATTTTAGGTCTTATAATATCCTCCTAGAAGCTAAAGGTCTATCCCCTAATATTACACTTAAACAATATTATGACTATTGCGGAATCGAGTTTAATTTTATTACAACAGAAATAAATAAGTTTAGTAAAGTTATTTTATCACATAAAACATATCCTGACTTGGAACTTGTTAAAGCTATTTGTATGACAAGTTCGTTTCCTGGTGTGTTTCGTCCTATATTTATTGGTGATAAATGCTACACAGATGGTGGTATATTTTGTAACTATCCTCTTAAAATTTGTTTAGAAGAGACGGCGTGTGATATAAATGAAATATTAGGGATACGTAAATTATACGAACCGGACAATTTGTTAATCGATGATAATTCAACCATATTAGAATATTTAGGTAAAATGTTAAATAATGCGTTTGATTATATCAATAATGAACGAGCTATTCCGTATATACCATATGGAATAGAATGTGATATGAATATTTTTAGTGACTATGAAACGTGGATTAATGTACCTATATCACAAGAATGTAGGGCCGTTTTAATTGATACTGGTGCAAATTGTGGTAAATCCAGTTATGAAAAATGGATAAAACAAAATATAGTTCAATGCGGCGATAATAGAATTGTATCGACGCAACAAGATTCTCAAAATGTTCCACTATCTGAAGATACGCACTCTACCAATAAAGAATTATAAAAAGCGTCATCGTAATGTTCGGGAGAAATTACATAATTCGAGGGAAAAATCATAATAATAATAATAGCGAAATACAATTATTATTATTATATTATTATTTATCTAATTAGTCATATGAACATTTACGTAGTTTATACGGATTGTTGAAGAAATGCCAATAAAGTCTCATTGCTTGGTTTTGAACTAAATTCAATTACTTCCGTGCCGCCCTTATCCAGTTTTATTGTAGGATAACCTGTAACGTTGTATTTATCAGCAGTTGCAGAATCTTTATCACAATCTATGAGAACAAAATTTACATTTTTCCCATTAAATTGATTATTTGAATTTTCCTTTACAAATTCATCCCATATCGGTCTAGCGTGTTTGCAATGGGGACACCATTCAACACTAAACATATATAAGGTTACCATATCTGGGTCGCCACCTTCATTCCTTAAATTCATACCACTCGCATAACCTTCATATAATGACCTGTCAGATTGCGGAGCAATATATGTTTTGTAAATATAATACGCGCATCCAATCAGAATTGCTACAAAAGCTGCTACTACAATAAATTGCGTAATTGAAGGTAATGACGTTAATACCTTCTTTAATTTAAAAACCGTGTCAGACATTAAATTATATGTATGTACAAGTATATATATATAATATTATAAATATGTTTTATAAATAAACGAATGAATATTATTAAATACACTACTAAATATTATTAAACAGGTTTAAACATTTCTCTTATATTTATATAGATTCGCGTATAACCTGTAATATAAACTTAGATTTCACAATGATAAAACGATGTAACGATGGGAGACTAATCGATATTAAAATTAATAGCTTTTTTTCAGATAAAGAATATTATGAATTTATGTTACTATTATCCTCTAAATGATGGCGATAGATGTAAAATATTTATATATATTTATATATTTATATATGTATATATATATATATATATGTATATGTCTAAAAAAACACACTATATAGAATATAAGCGACTAAAAGAACCAGACACATTTCAAAAACCGTGAATAAGAGAAAGAAGAATTTAAGACTTTTTAAAGAAGGAGATGTAAAAAGGCCATTTATATTAAAAATATTTTTAAGTGATTTATAAACAATCGTAAATACATATAAATATAAAATGACAATTCCTACTTTCATAAGCAGGAAAAAGAATTTATTATTTCGTACACCGGTTCCATATGCGAATATAATGAGAATGAATCCAACAAACATCATATACATTGTATTTGTTGTTTTGTCTGACATATTATTTAAAATTTCCGATGTAGATTCTGACATTGTGAAGTAATGTTATACTATTATACTAATATACTATTATACTATTATTTTCTATTCAATTAATTTTCTATTCAATTAATTTTCTATTCAATTAATTTTCTATTCAATTTTTATTTAAATATTCCAATATTTTATATATTTTATATATTTTATATATATGTATATAGTAGTATTAGATGCGGAATAAATTTTCAAGTACCAAATCACGCAAATTTAATAAAAAGATATCGCGTAAAACTTTCACACGTAAAGATTATATGAGCGGTGATGGTATGTTGACAACAGTATGGGGTCCGGCAGCGTGGCATTTGCTTCATACTATAAGCTTTAATTATCCGACAAATCCTACCCACGAAAATAAGAAACAATATAAGGAATATGTTGAAAGTCTTAAAAATGTTCTTCCTTGTAAATATTGTAGAATGAATCTGGAAAATAATCTAAAAACACATCCGCTACAGATGTGTCATATGAAAAATCGCGAAACATTTTCTAAATATATTTACAATTTACACGAAATAGTTAACAAAATGTTAGGGAAAAAATCAGGGTTGTCATATTGCGACGTTCGAGAGCGCTATGAGCACTTTAGATCAAGGTGTACACAAAATGATGGAAAAAAGATATTCAAATTTGGTAAGACACGAAAGAATAATAAAGAGAAGGGATGCACCGAACCATTATATGGGAAGAAGGCGAAATGCGTTATACAAATAGTTCCACAGGAGGAGAGGACGCCATCATTTGTGGTAGACAATCAATGTATAAAGGTTAAGACGGACCGGATGGACCGGATGGACCGGATAGACGGAAGTGGAAAAACGCGATAAACACGTAGAACGGGAGAAAAGGATAAATTCATTTATAATTCAAAACTATTATAAATGAGTATGAAAGACATTTGTCTGCCAATTATCATATCATATTATTAATTTATGTCAAGTTTATCCATCCAAGGGAGGGGAAGATGTCCCATTAAACTTCCACCACTATAATTAGGCACTTTCTTACATTCAAATTGAGGTTCGGGGCAACGCGCACAAGCAGGGCAAGGAGGACATTTACTATTTCCACATTTATCATCACAATTTACAGAGGGGCATTTAGGACACGCCGGGCATATAGGTGGTACGGTTTGCGTTTTAAGTATATAGAGATCCTCTTGTCCTTCCGGTATTTGATTACGCTTTACCCCGTGGCGTTTTTCATAATTTTCTGTTACGCTATAGTCGTTTGCACTATTAAACATTGAACCATTCATTGAGCCGGTAGATACAGAGCCGAACATATTGTTATTTTGTCTTTCTCTGCGATGATAAGCTTTATTATAGTCATTATATTTATGGCGATGGTGAGACCTTTTATGTGATTCGGAATGCATTCCTGAAGGGTCCGAAGAATCGCCTCCATTTAAATCGCTTCCATCCGTACCCCCTTGAGTATTTTCCCTGTCTAAATGTTTATCATATCCGTAACGCCCTCCATACCTGCGATATTGTTTATTCGTTTGATATCCTTCTTTACCGCCGCAATTTCCACCTAAAGTTGAACATAAAACAAGTGCAACTAATATTATGATAAATATATGTAAATTCGTTAATTTCATTATTAATCTTGATTATATACACGAATATAATATATATACGGAAAAAAAGTTACGACAACAATATTAATATTATTTTATTAATGTTGTGATTATTTTATATTTATTTAATATTTATTTTATGCTAATTTGAATTAAAAATTAAAATTATTTGCTCATTATAGTTGTCGTTATATACCTACCACCAACCAGGGGACTGCTGCTGCTGCTGCTGCTGCTGTTTCTGCTGGAACTCTGTCCAAACGTTACTCTGTGACCCGTTACTTTGCGTAGAAACTTTATTAACACTAGTGGTATTTGGTTTACTAGTAATTAATGCCTTGATTTTATCAATAATACCGGGGGATTTGCTAGGGGCTTTTCCGGGGGGCGTAGAACTCGAAACCGAAACCGGACCAGACGAATAATACTGGTTATTCTGGCTTTCTGAAATAGTCTGATTATCTAGATTCTTATCGTAACCACCTGGACAATTATAACAACCAACCGGTTGATTTTGTTGTGTAGCATTATTTTGTGTAGGATTCGATCCATATCTTTGTACATATCCTTCAACAGAACAAGCGCCTAAAGTCGGGCAAAGAATAAGCGCAATGAGTATTATAATAAATATATGAAGCTTTGTAAGTTTCATTGGTATATAGTATATATTATATAAATATATTTTTGTTGGTAATATTTTTATACGTAAAATTGATATTATTTTCGTAGTTATATTAGTATATAAAAGCAATATTGCAATTCAACCAATAAACCAACATACATATAAACATAACGCACAATACAAATGTCTTCAAAATCTGTAAAGGGTATATCAACAACATCTAAACATATATTAAAAATATCGCATTTTCGTATAGACGGGGATGGCGACAGTGATAGTGATGGTGATGGTGATAGCGACGGGAAAAATGATTATTCAAAACCGTTTATTGAAATTGGAGTAGATGAAGCAGGACGGGGACCTATGTTTGGACGCGTTTATGTCGGCGCGGTAGTTTTACCTAAAGATAGTAAATTATTTGATTTCTCGAAAATGAAAGATAGTAAAAAGTTTCATTCTGAGAAAAAAATAAAAGAAGCGGCAGAATATATAAAATCGCACGCTATTGCCTGGAGTGTAAAATACGCAGAGCATACAGAAATTGACCAGGTAAATATAAGGCGGGCAACTATCGATTGTATGCATCAAGCCATAAATGAAATAATGGAGAAAATGAACACATCGGCGGATAAGTTATACCTACTAATTGATGGGAATGATTTTATACCGATGATGAAATTATGCTACGGTAGTAGCGGCGGTGGTGGAGAATCATATATACAAATACCACATATATGTGTAGAAAGTGGAGATAATACGTATGCTTCTATTGCTGCTGCTTCTATTCTTGCCAAAGTATCACGCGATGACTATATCGGCGAAATGTGCAAAGAATATCCTGAATTAGTTGAAAAATACGACTTGGGAAACAATAAAGGATATGGAACAAAAAAACATATGGATGGAATTCGTGAACACGGGATAAGCAAATGGCATAGACGGAGTTTCGGGTTGTGTAAAGATTTTGCGTGAATATTGCGCATTGAATATCACATATCGAATATTAATTATTGATTAATAATTCGCATTATTTTTATTATTTTTATTATATTTATTATTTTTACGATAAATTGAAAGCTTAATTGGCTCTATTATAAATATAGACAATCAAGAAAAAGAAAGAAAAAATCACACACCTCCTCACGACAAAACACGATAAAAACCAAGAAAAATGAAAGTATTCGTTTTCGATACCGAGACATCAGGCTTGCCCAAAGAACGCAATCCGTCGATTTATGATACTGACAAATGGCCGCATATTATGCAAATCAGTTATATTATATACAATACAGAAACAGGCGAATTGGAAGAGACATATGATGCATATATCAGACTGAATTCGTGGGTTATTGTCGACCCTGTATCGGAAGGAATCCACGGAATTACGCGGGAGATTATGGAAGCAAAAGGTATACCTATTCAGGAGGCACTTATACGTGTTCGCGATGCACTATCGAAGGTAGATATTTGTGTTGGACATAATGTGTCTTTCGACAAAAGGTTTATGATCGTGGAAGGGATTCGCAACAATATACGGATGAATTTTCCGGCGGATTATTGTACTATGAAAAACAGCAAAGAGGTATGTAAAATCGAGTACACGTTTTCGAACGGTACAAAGGGGTTCAAATTCCCGAAACTTATGGAACTATATGAGCACTTATTCCCGGGAATACCTGCACCGCAAAATCTACACAATTCGTTTGCGGATACGATTATTACACTGAAATGTTATTGTAAACTGGCACACGGCGTGAATATGTCACTGGAATCGCGGGAATTCCGTGCACTGTTTCGCGAGAATTGCTGCTAGAGTTGTAGGCAAATGTGGATGAGACTGTGCGGTTATGGGAGGTGATGGCTTAATGCTTTCGAGAATATTTTTTATGCTTACGGGCGGTGCGTGACCGATGTGTGCGTTTGTGACGAGTTTTACGCGAGTGTTTATGGTGGGTTTTGCGGCGATGTTTACGGCGACGTATGCGCCTGGATTTGGAGCCGCCAAGAACATCGTTAACATCTCCGCTATTAATATTTTTAGGATAATCTAGATTTTGAAGGGCGTTAAGGGCATCATTACTTCTAGCAGCAGCAGCAGCAGCAGCGGCGGCAGCAGTAACAGCAGCAGCAGCAGTAGCAGCAGCAGCAGCAGGAGGAGGAGGAGCAGCAGCAACATCAGCCACAGGAACATCATCAGTGGCAGCTACAGGAATAGCATCATTTTTGGCAGCTTTATCATCATTATGAGCAGCAGCATCACCGTCATCATTAGCAGCAGCAGAAGCACCCTCATCAGCATAAGTTTGTAGTTCATCAATAATAAATTGGTAAATATTAGAACTTACAGGGTCTAAATCTGGATTAACAGAAACAGTTTTACCAGAACAATTTTTAACACTTTCTACTAACCCACTACCAAATAATCCTTTCAAAAATTCAAATGTTAGAGTGATATCAGTACGTTTAAGTATAGGCTGATTTAAATGGAGCACTGCGGTTAATATTGCCATAAATAATTTCAGAGACTCGCAATGGTAAGAAGGGTCTGTTAGTATCCCACCTATTCTACTTTTTTCTGTATTGACAATTGTACCCCTACGTATTCTATCGTGGAGCGTTACTTCAATATTATTGTTACGAGGGTCTATTTGTACTTCCATCTTTTTAATAAATTCTCGAACATTTTTTAGAAATTTGTCTCGATCTCTGCTGAATGCTGTTATTGCTGATAAGACGAACGTATTCATACTAATACCGTCTTGAATAAAACCATTTTTTTTTAGAAATTTAATATATGCATTTCTTTTTAGGTTTAAAGCAGGAGTCGTTTTATCTCCATTTTGCGGAATAAGCATCAAACTAGTAGTAGTAGTATCCATATATCTATCACTGAATATTCTCATTATAGCATCATTAAAAAGTGCAATCATATCAAGGGATATATCGGGGGGTGTGACACTCATCTTTATTAATTTCGATTCTATACAATAAATATATAATAAACATAGAATAAAATTTTTACGAAGAACACATTTCGCAAATATCATTTTCGTTGTTATTAATAATAACTACTTCATTTCCTCCATCCTTCGCCACATCTCCACGTTCTGGTTCAATCGTGAACTGTTGTGCCTGGTGTTTCGGTTTTCTACGCAAATAGTAAATCCCCGTCTTAAGTCCACGTGTCCACGAATAAAAATGCATCGATGTCAACGTATTATAATTCGGCTCTTCCAGCCATAAATTCAAGCTCTGACTTTGGCAAATAAATGCACCCCTATCTGCCGCCATATCAATCAAATGTTTCATCGGCATTTCCCAAACTGTCTTATATTTTTCTTTAATATGTTCCGCCTTCACGGCAGGAAATAATGTTTCCGATAATTGTTGAATACTTCCACGATTCGCGATAATATTATTCTTCACACGTTCATTCCAGATTCCTAAATCCATAAACTCTTTCATCAAATATTTATTCACCATTATGAATTCACCTGCTAATGTTCGGCGCATATAAATATTACTAGTTATCGGCTCAAAACATTCATTATTGCCTAAAATCTGCGACGTGCTTGCGGTAGGCATAGGCGCAACAAGTAGCGAGTTTCGCAACCCGTAACGTATTATTTGTTTACGCAGATGACTCCAGTCATATCTTCCAGGCGTTGGCTCAACATTCCACATATCAAATTGGAATATACCTTCTGAAGTAGGTGAACCAATAAATGATGAATATGCGCCCATCAAGTCAGGGTGCTCGCATAACTTCTCATATTCGTCGCGTGTCAATGAGTGTTTACTATCTGCGCCTGTTCCCACACTATCCATCGCAACAACAACCGGATTCGATGCGAAATAAATGGCTCTTTCTTTTGCAATATTATTCGACTCCGTAAGCGCCGCGTGGTATATCGTCTCAAAAATAAGCCGATTGATAGCCGATGCCGCCGCACTATGAAAAGCAATATTCATCATAAAGAATACATCCGCGAGACCTTGGACGCCAATACCGATCGGGCGATGGCGCATATTACTGGTGCGTGTTTTCTCAGTGGGGTAAAAATTCACATCGATAACGCGGTTTAAATTTCGCGTAACTACGCACACCACATCGTGTAACTGTTGGTAGTCAAATAAAGCGGGTTTGGTATCTGAATCAGGCGCACGCACAACAAACCGATTCAGGGCGATACTTGCGAGATTGCAAACAGCCGTCTCATTTTTATCGGAATATTCTATAATTTCTGTACATAAATTGGAGCTCTTAATTGTACCGAGATTCTTCTGATTGCTTTTCGAATTCGCGGCATCTTTATAGCACAAATAAGGCGTGCCGGTTTCCATTTGACTGTCTAGAATTTTAAACCATAATTCCCGGGATTTTATTTTGCGTTTATATCGGCCCTCAGATTCATATTTCTTATACAATGCCTTGAATTCGGCACCATAAACGTCGGCTAATCCTGGGCATTCATCGGGGCAAAAGAGGCACCATTCTTCATCCGTCTTAATTTTCTCCATAAAAAGGTCGGGCACCCATATGGCGTAGAAGAGATCGCGGGCACGCATTTCTTCGTCACCTTGGTTTTTCTTGAGGTCAAGGAAGTCTACAATATCGGCGTGCCACGGTTCGAGGTAGACGGCGAAACTTCCATTGCGGCGTCCGCCCTGGTCTATATAGCGCGCGGTATTATTAAAAACGCGCAACATTGGTACGATACCTGAAGACGACCCATTGGTGCCGCGAATTAGGCTTCCAGCAGCGCGAATATTATGAATATGGAGGCCGATTCCGCCTGCCCATTTCGAAATATTGGCGCATTCTTTAAGTGTATTGAAGATGCCATCCAAGCTATCGCTTTCCATCGAAATAAGATAACAAGAACTAAGTTGGGGGCGAGGTGTTCCGGCATTGAACAGTGTAGGCGTTGCGTGCGTGAAATATTTTTCCGACATAAGAATAAAAGTATTGCAGACGCTCTTCAGGTCGTTGCCGTGTATTCCAATCGACACACGCATCCACATATATTGCGGGCGCTCCTGGATGACGCCGTCTATTTTCATAAGATATGCGCGCTCGAGTGTTTTAAAACCGAAATAGTCGAATAGGAAATCGTTTTTCAGGTGTTGTGTCACGATATTTTCCAAGAAGTCGGCATTTGCACTGATTGTATTCCAGGTGCTTTCAGAAATGAGGGGTATATGCTTGCCGTCTTTATCAACGAATTCATAAAGACGACGCATAACGGATATAAATGATGGGTCGGTATTTTTGTGATGATTAGAAATGATAACATAGGAAGCGAGTGTTCCGTAGTCGGGGTGAAGAGATGATTGTGCAGCGCATTGCTCGGCAGTAAGCTCGTCGATTTTTGTAGTAGGGATGCCGTCATATAATTGGTCGATGATTTTCATAACAAGAGCGGAGAAGTTTATAATTACGCCGGCTTGTGCTGCTATTTTCTTGACACGGGTAAGAATCTTGTCGAAGCGTATTTCTTGGTAGGAGCCATCGCGTTTCTTTACACGCATTTCTTGCTCGACTAAGAGGGGAGGCGATATTGTGGGTGGTTGATTCGTCATACAGTAATACAGTAATACAGTAATACAAGAATACAGAAATACAGTGATGTATATTATATAATATGTGTATTTTATTATAACATATTATATTTAATACTTTTTAATGAACATATAATTAAAGGCAACAAAGCAACAAGGCAACAAGGCAACATTTAAATAGTTTATTATTTGCGGCGGTGCGTTTTATGTCGATATCGGCGACGAGTATGATGACGATGATGACGTGTCTTGTGCGATTTGCGGCGCGAATGCCGAATATGTCTCCGTACCCGCTTCCCACCACCTTGTGGATTAAGAAGATTATATGCTTGTTGTAGTTGCTGGAAACGAATCGTGGCTTCATCTTGGTTATCGATATTTTTATCAGGATGTAGAACCATAGCACTGTGGCGATATGCCTTTTTGATTTCTGTTTTACTAGCTGATGTAGGCAATCCTAAAACTGCAAATGCCGCCGGTCTTGTATCTGGGGCAGGATATCTTCGCGCCAATGCAGTTTTTGGACTTTCAGGTTCATCACGACGAGGAGAAGGGGAGCGTGGACGTGCAGCACGCGCGTGTTGTTGTTGTTCTCGTCGTTGTTGTTGTTGATGCCATTCCTGTTCACGCTGTCGTCGCTCCTGTTCTTGATAACGCCTTTCTTCTTCTTGCCGTTGTTGTCTGCGCTGTCTTTCTCTTTCCTGAAATTGACGGTATTCTTCTTCACGACGCCTACGCTCGTACTCTTGTCTGGCTTCATATTCTCTGCGAAGTGCTTCTGCTTCTTGGCGCAGACGTTCAATTTCAGCCTCTTCTTTTCTAGTTTTTTCGCGGTCATATTCACGCCAATGTGAATCTGCTCTTTGGTGCGCCACAGTTGCCTTATGAAGTCTTTCGCGAACTTCCTCATCTAAACCTCTAATCATAGCTTCTATTTCGACAGCTGATTTATACTCTTGCATAGTTCCAGCGGCGACTTTATCCTGTTTCTTGCGTTCCTTTTCCATATCATACTGGTGTCTCTCCATAGCGACTAAATAGCTATCTACATCACCGCGAACAGCGCCATATCTTCGTTCCAACATAGCATAATAAGCGAGTTGAGCTTGTCGTGCTTTTTCTATCATCGCATCTATAGCACGTCGTCTTGCTAATGTCGTGCTCATCATTCCACTTCTTCCTTGTGGCGACCCTGAACGAGGAAGAGGGCGCTGCATTTCTTCGATGCGCCTTAACTCATCCTCGGAAGCGTGATGTAAATGTCTACGATCTAAATCCATACTTAAACCGGTAATTGGGTTAGCAAATCCGGGACTAACGCGGCGCGGGTTGGATAGCTCTTCTATAGCCCTTTCATATTCTTCGCGACTTCGTAATGAACCATCGGGATTTCTAGAAGGATCCATATTTTTTTTAGGTGGAGATGGACGACGTTTGCTCATTTATTATTGCGTATACGTCTATATAAATATTACAATATTAAAATATTAAAAATATTGAAATATTAAAAATATTGAAATATAACTGAATATAATATTTTATTATATGCAAAAATATTATATGCAAAAAATATTATATTATATATAAGAATATTATATACACGAATATTATATTATATATAAGAATATTATATACACGAATATTTAACAAATATGAAAAAAATGATACCAAACTTCAATATTTCAATAAACAGTGTATTGTTTGTTATTTTAGTATTAGTGTTATTATCGTACTTTGGAATAATCCAAGTATATCATAAAGAAACATTTTTACCAAATATAAATAATAATAATCGACTTATGCCTGGTTCCTATCCTAAATCCGCCAACGTACCATTACTTTCAGGTGATTATAATGTCAAAAAAAATACAAATGTTACGAAAAATAATAACAATACAAATTGGAAACAACGACCTGTATATCCTAGTTCATATAAGCAGCAAACAAATAATGTTCGGTATTGGAGCACACCAGATAATGGTTCGTGTTCTACCGCCGAGTTCTGTGGGACGCCATATGAAAAAACGAAAATAAAAATGAACAATCCCAGTAAATCTATACCGATGTCTGCAAATGTAACTCGTATAAACTGGTGGGCAGCCAAATCTTAAATAATATATTTAGGAAATATGCTTGAATACTACACTACAAATTAAAATCAATATCTGAAATTACAATAAGGCATCCTGATGAGGATGGAGTGGCTGATGACGATGATGACGAAATTACAGAAACATTATTATTATCATCATTAGTCGTCTTTTTTTTAGGAGGGGAACGTTTTTTGGGCGCACGATGTTCATAACCTGACACACGTTCATTTAAAATTATACCCCACACGCGTTCAATGACGGGTATTGCCGCCTTAAACCAAATAGGGTTGCGTTTAACAAGCACACAACTATATTGATCCAAATACCAGTAAATGTTTTTTACCCACATCGAATCAGCATTTTTATCGATTATATCTTCGCGCCATTTATCGTAGTCTTTTTGGGTTATATTTAAGGGGGCATATTCGTATATAGGTTTACCATTTTTCATAAAGAATGTAATAATCCCTTTAAGTGTTCCGGCAGCGGTGATACAAAATTCGGTGTCAATATCTGACGCCGAATCTGCCAAAAACGCTTCTTCATCGACATATTCTTTGAATCGCGTTTCGAGAAAATCGGATTCGTCGCATTTACATACTTCCATTTGAAGCTGCATTTGTATCCAGTATTCTTCTAGAGGTGTGCCTGTTATATCGCGATTTACGATATTTTTAATTTCGAGCATTCTCCCATATAGTGGCGAAGACGGGTCAATGTTAATTCCGTCAGGTGACGCGCCAAGAAATGGATAGTCAGAATGAGGTATACATCCAAATTCGCCGACTTTTGTATTATTTCTGGCCTCATAAATCGCGCGCGATAATTCTTCATATTTTTGACCCCAGTGTAGAGGCGAGTTCACATTCACAAATGTTTTCTCAGTTATATTTATATATTGCGGCGCGTGTTCTGGACTTGTCGAATTATCTTCTTCGCCACGTCCTGGTGCGGACGATGATGACACAATAGATAAAGGTTTGCATTTTTCATAAACAAGCTGGTTTATATTTGAATCGCTTTTAAATGCTTTCCAGGCGGAGCTGGCTGTAATCATATTATAGCGGCGAATATACCATTCGGGTGTTCGTTGCTCGTGTTGAGGTATAGAGTTCAAATATTCGATATTTCGTGCAATATCGGTAATGCTTGTATGATGTGTAATAAACGATGTAGGGTGTGAGCGTGGTGGTACAATAGAATTAAAATAAGCATCAATGCAATAGGTCACAATTTCTTCTATTTCTTCATCTATCTCGTCTGGGATGTCAAATACATCTTTTTGGAAAATACCATTACTATCTGTAAGGTTTGAATTTATGATTTCATATATAGCTGATTCAAGTTTTGTATGAAATAAAGGATCACTAAAATGTAGGGCGTTTAATCGAACAACCTCGTCGATACATTCGAGAATAGATTCTGCAAAATATTGTCGCTCTTCTTCGGTGAGATAAGTGCCTACCGGCGCCTCCACCTCCACCTCCGCCTCATCTCCGCTTGTATCAGACTCAGTTTCAAGCCAGATATCACATTCATTTTTAATCTCAACGCTACTATTCTTTAAATATTCATTTAGCGGAATGCCATTTATTATTATGTCGTCTGTTTGAACGCAAGCATCTGTCATATTTATAGTTGCGTTATGGATGCAATATAGATGCAGTATGATGGTATATTATTATATTAATTGAGGACTTATGTTTAAGTCTGTATCAATTTTATATTTTCTGTATTGACACATAACAATAAAACCACTAATCCATAACATATTCGCAACTTACTTAGCCCCGCTAGATTCATCATCGCTATTATGATTTGAATTATTTTTCGACGCAGATGCGCTTCCAGGACGTGACCCTGTTCTAACAGTTTTATTTGCCCTTTTAGGAGCGAGAGAACGCATAGTAGATTGCCGTTTTTCACATCGTTTAAGAGTAAATTTTTTATGCGTTTGATTAAACAAAAGAGACGGAATCGATTTAATGACCCCGGTTGTTTTATCATAAACAACATCCTTTGTTTTTGATAATTTTTTTTGGTCAAGACTTGTTGTTAGAAAGACCAGAAGCGATTTTTCGTCTTTTTGATTTAAACTATTATCGATACTATATTTTTCAACATAAGCGCGTATTTTCTGCATCTTAATCGTTTTATCCAATTTACTCCAATGTTCACCCGTGTGTTGTTTCTTTTCTTTTTCAAGAAAATCGTTTATATTGGCTGTATCATTTATTTCTCGTGGGCTTAAGTTATTATGGCTATTATTACTTAAAATCATAGACTTATATTTTATATTTTTCAATTCTTGAAGTTCTTTACTCATTGTATATATTATATAATGAGTACAGTTTAACTTCTTTTTTTATAGTTTATATTTCTTTATTTCCGTATTTTATATTTTGTATGGGTTAACGTATTATAGACATTATTATAGACATTATTATAGACATTATTATATACATTATTATAGACATTATTATAGATATTATATAATACAAAATGAAATCGATATCTATAACAGGCAAAAGAAATACAGATAAAATAAATTCAATGAATAATCCTGATGCTATACACGAAAGAACTGCGGTAAAAAAATGGTCGAAAGAAATACTTGAGTGTTATGAAAGTCACGATGAACAAATAAGTATAATAAATAAATTATATATGGATGTTAAGCCGCTCGTAAATCGGGAGATTTTCATAAAAGAAATCGAGAAAAAGATAGACGGATATAAGCGTCAAGATGTTGAAAAGAAATTATTTGATTCGGCAAAATTTATAGATATGGAAGAAATATTGTCCAAATTAACCGCGTGTAGACTATGCTGTCATTATTGCGAAAAGAAATGCTATATTTTATATAACGAGGTATTGTCCAAAACGCAATGGACTGTTGATAGAATAGATAACGATTATGGGCATAATAAGGATAACATAGTAATAGCGTGTCTAGATTGTAACATAAGAAGGGGGACAATGAACAGTGAAAGATTTAAATTAGGGAAACAATTGAAATTTATAAAAAAAGATAATGATACATAAATAATATTATTTAAATAAAAGCATTTAAAATGATTCTAAGAATTATGTATTATATAAAACATACCAAATCTATTATAATCTATTATAATCTAATCTAATCCAACACAATCAATAAATTAAATTACTCCAAATGACATCTACAAATTTAAACTATACGACGCAGAACAATTTATTAATGACCAACCTTTTGAAATATTATGAGATAGATAATAATATGGATTATATGTTACGCATTATTAATGGGGAATCGCGTATTTCGCTGAGGATTATTGACTGGTTTGCTACCAACTATGCCAAAAAGTACTATACTGTATATACGATAGGCGATAGTGAAGGCAGTGGCGGCGGCGGTGGTGGTACTGGCGTAGCGTGTAGACGCTTTAAGGTGTACGTTGATTACAAATTAAAACTGAAAGCATATTCGAAGAAGAGGTTCGACCCATTCTGTAGATGGGATAGAATAACGGTTCCCTACAAGGATGGTAAATATATTCAGACAACCATTGGACAGTTGAATTTTTTCAAATGGGCGCTAGAAAATAATGTAATTCGCTATATCGAGGAGAATTATGCTAATATTGAAAAAGATATGAATAATCGAAATAGTACATCGAAAAAGAAATTATTGTCGTCGGGAACTGCGTGTTCATCGGCATCAAATGTCTCAAATATTTCTAGAGAGTCAAATGAATATAACGAATATGAAAATAATAGCGAAAATTATCATAATGAAATAATTCAAAATCAGGAAAACGAGGAATTTGAGGGGTATAACGATTTAGAAAGTGGTGCTAAGATGGAGGCGAATAATAAAACAAGGAAGAAGCGCGAGGAGCTTTCTATATCAGCAACCAAGAGTATTAAAAAGGAGAAAGTTGAGATTGTTGTGAACTTTGATTAACAATCAAACACCAATCAAATATAAATTAACGATTAATAATTAACAGTGAATTAATTATTAATTAACTAAAATGATGTAAAATCAAAACGTAAAACAAATATAATTATTATAATTTTTTCTATTAGATAGAAACCGATTACACATACACATACACATACACATACACATACACATACACATACATTTGAATATTTAAAATGGGAAACACATCTTCAATACGAAAAATAAATTGCGAAGATATGCAGAAGGCGTGTAAAAATATGAATAACTATATTATTATAAATACACTAGACCAATCTATGCAACAGTGTCTTATTTTAAATACTATAAAAATAGAAAATGAAGAGGCGCTTATAAATTCAATAATAAAAAAATCGAAGAATAAGAATATTATCATATATGGGCGCAATTGTAATGACGATAATGTATATAAAAAATATCAACAATTAGTGAGTCTCGGATTCACGAACGTATATGTATATGTAGGGGGAATGTTTGAATGGTTGCTTTTACAGGATGTATATGGTAACGACTTATTTCCAACTACAAGTAATGAGTTGGATATTTTAAAATATAAATCGCATAGAATATTTGACGTTCAGTATATTCAAAATGGGTAGTATTAGGATTAGGATGTTTATCCATTCGTCAATACCAGCCCTCCCATAAATGGTCTCTGTTCATAGAGAGTTAATAAACTCGTCAATTATTTTAAGGGTCTCTTCGCGTGCTTCCGGATTTTGCTTGAAGTCGCGATTCGCGTCGATAACAAGTTTAGGGACCTTCTCTTTATTAATCCATTCATCGTGGTATTTATCACATTCTTCCAAATATTCCAGCGGTATATTTTCTCCCTCTCTCGCTCGAAAATTAACACGTTCGAGACAAACATCCGGGTTTGCTTTTATATATACGATGGCGCCAATCGGTACATCTGTAATAAATTCCTCGAACCATTTATTGTATATAATATATTCGTCGTGTTCGATGTCACCCTTGTCGTATAACATTTTCGAAAATACATTGCGGTCAGTGGAGACACATCGCTCGGTAATAATATATTTGTACCCTTGCTTAATAGCATCACGAAGAAGTTTCAGTCTCGAAATATATGCTAACATTTGGAGACGAAATGCGAATCTTTTTTTGTCTTTGTAGAAGTTAGAGAGTATAGGTGTACCATCTTTATCTACCACCATATTCCAAGTATCTACTGGTTCCTGGATGAATAGAATATCCGTTCGCCCCTTTTCTGTGTAGAATTTTTTAAGGTCGTGTACATTTGTTGATTTGCCTGAACCGATATTTCCATCGACGCTTATGATAATAGGAGTATCACAAAATCTACAACCGCTTATAGAGCAGCGGCATTGACCGAGGGCAATATTTGCAAGTGGGGCGGAAAAAGACATCGTTATTTTTGATATATCTTTATATTATATATTGTATATTACTCTTCAATTTTATATATACTATAATATACTATAATAATATATATTGTAAATATCGTAAATAGTAACACGGTATACCCCATAATATAATATATCAAAATAGGTTAAATATATTATGTTATATCTATCTATCTACAAAGTTACCTGCGCGTATCATCTCATCATCCATTCCGGATAAATTATCTTTTATGGAAGCACCAGCGTCTGCAGTAGCTCCGGTCCCGGCACAAGAACCGGAAATCGAGTTACACGTCGACTTGCATCAAAAAAAATTATCAAAGGCAGAATGGGATTATACCGAGATTCCGGAATCAAAAGAAGAAATAGATATTTTGAATATGATTAAGAAAGGGTTCAATGACGTAAATATCAAATACAATTCGACGAAATCAATAATCGGTGTATTGAAAACGTCCATAACCGAAGAAATTATGGTATACTTATTTAATAAATATTTTAAAACCAAGATAGAGGAAATATGCGAAGAATATGATTATGAGGGATTCGATTGTGTAGAAATATTGGGCAAAAATAAAAATCTGAAAATTAAAAAAATCGACGAGATGCGTATCAGTAATAATAATTTCGACGCAAGTAATAACAAAATTTACGAATATATTTTGCTCGAAATTATAGATAATTTGGTGGAATTTTATGTAGATAAAAAGGCAAATTGGTATTATTATTATTATACTTTACACTTTATGAGAAAAAACGAAATTGAAAATTTAAATAAATATGTTGTCGAATTCGTAGACCATGTTCTTAAAAAATACGAGTCAAACTTTAATGTAAAAACATTTTTGAAATATTCGCAACGTTTTGTCGAAAAAAATGAATATCTATTGAAATACCAAGATTGTAGATTATATGAACACCAGAAACAGATTTTTACAAAATGCAAGACCCTGGCGCCGAAACTGATTTTATATATTGCGCCTACAGGAACCGGTAAAACACTGACACCTATCGGATTATCCGAGCCATATAATATACCAAATCCGGATAAAAAAGTGGGTGGTTTTATAACCAAAAAAAACAGGATTATTTTCGTATGCGCGGCAAGGCATGTCGGATTAGCACTGGCAAAATCGGCAATTAGTGCAATGAAAAAAATCGCATTTGCGTTCGGTTGTAATAGTGTCAGCGATATTCGTCTGCACTATTATGCAGCAAAGGAATCAACGCGAGATAAAAATGGTCGCATACGTCGTGTGGACAATACAGTCGGAGATGAAGTAGAGATTATGATTAGCGATATAAAGTCATATATTCACGCAATGTTATATATGAAGGCGTTTAATAATGTGAACGATATAATAACGTACTTCGATGAGCCTACTATTTCGCTGGACTATAAAGACCACGATTTTCACAAATTAATTAAACGAAATTGGGTGGAGAATCAGATCCCAAATATTGTGTTATCGTCTGCGACACTTCCACACGAAAATGAAATACAGGGAACCATAATGGATTTCAGGGCACGATTTATTGGCGCGGATATTATTTCAATAGTTAGCCACGATTGCTCCAAGTCGATTCCGATTGTAAACAAGGATAATAAAATAGAAATGCTTCATTTTTTGTTTGAGGATTATACTGATGCTATTTTATCGACGGAGCATTGCTCTAAATACAAAACATTACTGCGGTATTTTGATTTAAATGAAATTGTAAAATTTATAATGTATGTAAATGAGGAGTCATTATATACAAGTGCACGATTTTCTTTACAGCAATATTTTGCAGATATCAACGATATTACAATGACAAATATAAAGCTGTATTATTTGACTCTTATGAAAAATATTAAGCCAGAGAAATGGTCGCAGGTTTACAATAAAATGAAAGACGCGCGTGTGAAATTATACGATTCTAATATATATTTTACTACTGCTGATGCTTATACATTGACGGATGGACCGACGATTTTTTTGACAAATGATGTAGAGAAGATAGCAAAGTTTGCGATTCAAAATTCGAAAATTCCTGCGGAAGTTATAGACGACCTTATGGATGCGATAGAGCATAACAATGGTCTATCAAATAAAATCGATGTTTTAGAAAAAGAAATCCAAAACATAGAAGAAGAGAAGGAGAAAATGAGAGGAGATGGTGCAAAGGACGGCGGTACAAGGAAGGCGTCGTCGGGGAGTAGCAATATAGTAGTTGATACAAGAGAAATTCGCGAAAAACAGCAAATGATTGATATTATACGAAGTGGTGTGAGACGTATTGCTTTAAATGATATTTTTGTGCCGAATAAGCTTGAACATTTAAGACGGTGGACGGAACGCGATGAATATACGAATGAGTTTTCTTGTAATCTGGATGAGAACATCGTGGAGAAAATTATGTTGCTACAGATTGAAAATCATTGGAAAATATTATTACTTATGGGTATTGGAGCGATTACAAATCATACAAATGTGAAGTACAATGAAATTATAAAGGAGTTGGCGCAAAATCAGAAATTATACTTGATTATTGCTTCATCGGATTATGTATACGGAACGAATTACCAGTTTTGTCACGGGTATATTAGCAAAGATTTGAATAATATGACACAAGAGAAGACGATTCAAGCAATGGGGCGAATCGGTAGAAACAAATTACAGCAGACATATACTGTAAGATTTAGGGACGATGAGCTCATAAGGCGAATTTTTGTTTCGTCGTCAAATAAACCAGAAGTTGAAAATATGAACAAGCTATTTAATTCGGTATAACTCGGTGTAATTCTATGTAATCAAAACAAAATAATTTATAAACAAAATAATTTATAAATAAAATAATTTATAAACAAAATAATTTATAAACAAAATAATTTATAAACAAAATAATTTATAAACAAAATAATTTATAAACAAAATAAAACATAGATAAATAAATAATATATATCAATATCAATATATATTATTTATTATGTTTAGAAAATGTATCGAATTGAAAAAGTGTCCCGTAAATAAACGTGCAGTACTTTCAACTGCAGATGACAATTCTCACGTAGTTTATAAGTGTGATAGCTGCGGGTTATTTAAGAATCATCTTTCTATCACAACAAAAAGGGAAAAAAGAGGATATTTGTGCGACTATTGTATTAAGACGACATAGCGTATTACATATGCGATATAGTAAAATTGTACAGTACGTTCTGCGAGACATCCCAAAATTTGGTTATAACCTTTGTACCCTTATTAATAAATGTATGAGACGAAAATCCGGTTATAACTTTACTCCATACGCTTTTAAAGTCGTGTTTCCTATGTTTGAATTCGGTCGACTCGTCGTGTAGTTTGACGTTTGAATGTCCATCGGAGCCTATAATTACCATACCGCCCGCACCCGTTGTTATATATTTTGCCTCTCTGTCTATAGAATAATGCTCCAAATTATGATTATGTCCATTTAGATATAAATTGACACGATTGCTGCCTAGTAATGATTGAAAATCTTCGGCATCTATTTCATCGGCTTTATGGTGACCGATGACAAATACCCATTCGGTTGGTGGTATATTTGAAAGTGTTGTATTAAACCAATCCAGCTGTATTTTACATGATTGATTGATTATATTTTCGTGAAACATACATTCTCCTGCGACAGGGGAGCATAGAGGATATTGTATACTACAAGGGTCCCATTTTGCACGGTCGTCTCCTCTATAATCGTTGACACAGGGATTTGTATCAAGTGCGATTATATTTAATGCGATATTGGTGCCATCGTTATCACTAGAATTAAATATTACGCGTCGATGGTAGTATCTGGCATCCATTATCCACTGAGGAATGGTCTGGTTCAGTTCTAATTGGGCGTCAGGATTAAAACCATAATCGTGATTACCCAGAGCATTATACCAAGGCAGACCAATATTACCAAACAGTTCCACATAGTCGGAATTGACTTGAGAGTCGCTAGTATTTTGAATCCCGCAATAATAAAAATTATCGCCAGTATTTAAAACTAACCGTGGGTTATATTCTGAGGCGTATATTTTCATAGCGTATGCCGTGCTTTGTGCATTTCGCAAATGATAACCTCCGAGTGCAGCCGAACCCCAGTCGCCAACTGATAAGATATTTATATCGCGAGGGGTATATGTGGTGGATGTGGAGATGATATTATCAGGTACCATATTAATCGGCAATGCTGTCGCATACAATAAAAAAGGAATTAAAAGAGAAAAAGGGTTATACATTTTCATTTATCTAAACAAAGAAAAGTATTTTGGGTTTAATATAAGTTATATATTTTATAGTTATCTTTTTAAATACATACGAAATATACGAAATATACGAAATATACAAAATATAATTTGAATTGTTATATTATTACACGGTTTAATAAAAAGTAGGCGTTGTTTTACATTTCTTACCATTTTGTGAATTACAATTTAATAATGAACTTTTTGGTTTGAATCCTTTTAATTTTAAAGACTCGACTAGTTTATTTTTATTGGAGTAGCCTTTTATTTTAAGAGGTTTAAAATCATTTCCATAAACAACATAACATCGTTCTTCGAGAATCATATTGTTATATTTATATATTGTTATATTTTATATAATATATGAAAATATTATGTTAAATTTACAATATTGAATTTACAATATTGAATTTACAATATTGAATTTATTTCACTTCATAAGAAAATTCTAAAAAATCCCAAAAATAATTATGTGCCAATGGTCCTTTGTGATATATATCTTTGCGCAATTTTTCAGGTGTGAAATTAGTTTCATCTATATTTTTCATTTTTAGTCTATATATGCTAATTTCATAGTAATAAATGTTATTTTTATATTCTATACGCACATCTACCATATCATCATCGATGTTTGATTCTTTTCTAACAGCGTTGTCGTATAAATTTTTTATGTAAAATTTGTAATGGAAACGTTGTCTATCATCATTGCTATTAAATATATCTTCGTGTATATCTTCATAGTAATGGAATGAATTTTTATTTATAGATGGTCGCATAATATAGTCAAGGAACTTATATTTACTTTTGTCGATTTGTCTGACATATTCTCCATCTCGCAGTTTATATCGTTTCATAACTTTGACAAGTATATGTTCTTGTAAATCAGATGGTAATTTTGTTAGGATTTCCATTAGATTAAATATAAATAATAATTACTATTAACTATTATTATTTATATTTTAAGTGTGTTTTTGTAATATATAAAGCAATATAGTTAAATTATTAAAATGATGATATATTAACTAAACTGACCATTCTGATGGAACTTCACAGTTACTTTCTATATCATTATCAGTATTATAATTTTCATAATATGTGGTTCCAATAGCCTGATATAAACCTATATTTAAATTACAAGATGTATAACAAGTATTAATCGGTATGGATTTTATTTCAAAAGTAAATTTATAACCATTTGTTTGATTTGAATAAAAACAATAAATAGAATTAAAATTATTATTATTCCAGTAAGGATAATACTGAGAGTCTTTATAGTTATCGTGTAATTGCGGTTGTTGTGGTGGATAAAATAGACTGGTTGGGTCAGTGGTTACATAATTTCCATCTGGACATGCATTTGTTTCCTTAAAAAAATCGTTAGCATTATTTTGAGTTATTCTTGAAATACTTTGTGCTGCTCCAGTATTTAATAATTCTAAACATAATTTCTGAATATGCTGATGGTTCCAGCATATTAATACATTTAATCCGTCATAAATACCAGTTTCATATAAGGCTTTAACTGTTGTATCTACGTCAGAAGCATTACTATACATAATATGTGGTATATTCAATAAAAAAGAAGCAGATGAAACTGTTTGTGCGGGATGCATAGAAGTATTTGTATTGTATGCGTCGGGTTGATTTGATAATATATACGAAATAGGGTATGAAGATTTTGCTAAAGTATTTATAAAATTTGCTAGTTGACACGCTCTATAAATTCCATTTTTATCTAAACCATAGTTTATCCAATTTTTCTCGCCATGTCTTATTATAAATATATTTGCTGGCCCAGATGGAGGATTTGTTAAATTATTTGGTGCCAAAACAGATTTTTGTATCGTTGAAAAATTAGCTATCGGCATTGATTGATATGAATTCCAAATACTATACAATGCTTCGACAGGATTTAAATTATGATACTGGCTTACAGGATATCCATTTTGACAGACACTATCGGTTGTATTGGGATTGTGTTTAACAGACATATTATCATAAGAATATGCTCTTGTGTCATTAAAAAATCCAGAACGTTTTTTACTAGGCATTATTATTATATTATATTATCATATTATTATATAATTAAGTATTTTCAATATTTATTATACAAATATACTAAATTTTATGGAGTTTGATTATGTAAATTCTCCTTCCTCTTTTTTTCTAAGTCGTCGATAACTTTATTTGCATCTGCTAATTTGTCGCTTAGTTTAACTTTAGCTGACTTACTTGATGTCCACGATTTAGGTAATTCGGGATGTTTTTCTATTTTGAAATATTCGCGCTCTTTTGTGTGTGACCTATCTATCCATTCGCGATAGTATACTACATATTTCTTCATCATATGATGTTCTAGACCTTGAGGCAAAGATTGAGCGCTATGTTTTCGATTTCGTTTTTTCGTAGTTAAACATTTATCCTCATCCGTACCCGAATCAACATTTTTTGTATCTTTATCTTCAATCGGCGTTGACATTATTATTATTATTATTATTATTATTATTATTATTATTATTGAGTTATAAAAACATATTAAATTTACCGCACCGTGATTATTCGGATTTAAGTATATTACTAAAAATAAATATATCTAAATATAAAAATGTTAAAAAATATTTTCACATCTTTTTATGGTTATGTTAAATATAAGCCACTCACGCGAGGCAATCAACAACAAAAATTTAATAAATCTGTACCTAAAATGGCACTCCGTGTGCCTATAATAGCGCCTGCCAAAATACAAATAAATAACATCCCTAACAACACTAACAACCCTAATTTAGAAAAAGAGTTAGCCAATAGGTCGAGAATTGAAGCATATAAAACCCAACAGAGGGTTCAAAATTTTTATAAATTATTAGACGCCACATCACTCGCTCTTAAAGAAAGTGATATACCGTTCTATTTGGATTGCGGTACGCTTCTTGGATGTATTCGCGAAGGGCGAATATTAAGCCACGACACCGATGTAGATGTAACGATTCATTTATCAGCGTGGGATAAACTCTTAACAGCCGTAGACTTCCCAAAGTATGGACTAACAGTAAAAAGAAAATATAAAGGATTTCCTGATTATTCAGGCGGCAATCTAATATCCGTATATTTAACAGAGGATAGTGCCGATAATTATTGCGATATTTATGCGAATCCTGCATTCCCTCTATTAGAAACCGCTACAATGAACGGTAAAGAATATCCGATTCCAAAAGATCCAGGGCTATATTTGACACAATTGTATGGAAATTGGCGCGTTCCGTCAAGTGCTCACGCGGATACAGAATACCATAGAAATAATGGTCTTATTCTTAGCGATTATAATAAAAATTGGGATTTAACATATAAAATTTATCAGTGTAAATTTTAAACGTAAATTATAAAATATTTGTATTTTCATATAAAAATAAAATCATATATATAGTAGTATGAATCTTTCTGTAATAAATCCCGCAACAACTGCGTATATAGTTCTAATAATATCTGCATCTGTTATATTATTTTTTTGTATAGGTTACTACTATAGTCGGCGATATAATATATAGAAAATTGATTTAAATAAAGATGGTTATAATAAATAAGCAAACAACGCAAACAGTTCGTCATCCTCAAACTCAACAATCGTCTTTGTAACCAACAATGGCCGGAAAGAGCAAGAGCAAATCAGGAGCCAAAGGTGGTTCAAAAAGCAAAGGCAGTTCTGTATTAAAGACAGCAATGTCTGCACACAATAATCCAGCGGCGCGTGTTAAAATTCCGCAAACTATTGGACTACCAGGACAGGTTGCAAACAATGCGGGTGGATATTCGTTCCCTCTGCCTCTCGAACAAGAGTGGATGCGATACTTGATTATTGGAAGCAAGTCGGACAATGGAAGTTTCTATCAATGTGGCGGGGCTATCGCCACTACGATTTCAAGGTGTATTATGGCGGCTGTATCGTTGCCTGCTACGTGCGAGCACTTGATTCGGGATATCATTGATGTCTCTGTGAATGCACGAGCACCGAAACAGGAAATGACAATGATGTCGCTAGCAGCGGCAATTGTATTTGCACGTGACCAGACGTGTAAGGCACAGGCGCTGGCGGCAATCAATCAGGTATGTCGTATTCCCACTCACTTATTTATGCTTGTGCAGTATATTCGCGACATCTCGCAAGACAAGGCGAAACCAGGGAAGGGATTTGGGAAGGGTGTGCGACGTGTTTTGACTGAATATTATACATCGCGTGGCGGTTTAGAACTGGCAGTTCTGGTGACAAAATATAAAAATCGTGAAGGATGGACACACGAGGATTTGATTTCACTGCTCCATATCAATCCTGTGCAAATGAAAGATGCTGGAGGGCGACTTGTACTGGAATGGATTATGAAAAAAGACAAACCCGAACGCAAGATTGAGGCGAATCCGGCGAAAGGGATTGTGGCTACAACGCTTCCGGCAAAAATGGAGAGGACTGAATTTCTTAAACGATTGATGGCTATTCCAACTCCTGACAGAGAACCTCTAGTAGAGGGCAAAGGATTTATTGGGTCTGTTATAGGTGGTGGCAGCGTGGCCCCAGCACCAGCACTTGCATCCGTATCTAAAAAGGTACTTGTTCTATTTGAGGTAGTCCACCCAGAAAGCTCAATGGTTGGTGAGCTTATAAAACTTAGGGTTGATGATTCCGAGAAGTTACATAATGTCAAGACTACACTTGCTGATATGGGCGTTGCTCCATTTGGGAATATGGTTCTATGGTATGGAGGCAAAGCAATCTCTTCAGCGAAATCGTTGCAGGATATTTCATACAACCCTGCAAATAAAATATATGTATTGTCAGGAGTTGAGATGGTAGAAGCTGCTATACCTGCTATACCTGCACCTATGCTCACACCTACGCCTACGCCTACGCCTACAACATCGGTAGTAGTAGCAAAGAGCGCAAGTGATGTCGAAGACCCTCTCGTGGCAACTGCCAGGTTTCTGAAGGCATTGATTGAACTGGCAAAGACCGGCGAAAAGAAGGACACGACCACAGCCATTGCAATTATGGAACAAAATAAAAAAATTCAGCGTGAACATTTGCCGACGGAGCTTCTAAATACGCCGCAAATCTGGAATACACTTCTCACTGGAATGGGAATGACAGCATTGGTTCGCAATCTCGGAAAACTGTCACAGGTCGGTGTTGCATCATCAAGATCGCAGGATATTATTAAAATGTTGACTGATGCTAAAAATGTCAAGGACTCAAAGATTCACCCACTTCAAGTATTGGTCGGAATGAAGACATATTCACAAGGAAAGGGCGACCTTGGTTCAATGACATGGCCTGTAAATTCTTACATCACGACTGCACTCTCGACGACATTTAGGCAGGCGTTTGGAAATATCACACCGACAGGGAAGAGGTTTATGATTGGATTGGATGTATCCGGAAGTATGTCGATGTGTATGTGCGCTGGTGCAAAAAATATTACACCACGTGAAGGTTCGGTTGCGATGGCGATGATGACACTATATGCTGAGGGGGCACAAAATGTACACATTTATGGATTCAGTAATATATTCTACAATTTCAATGGGAAGATTCGCCCCGAAATGACAATCCAGGATGCAATTAAAGCCACAGATGTGCCGTTTGGAGCTACAGATTGCGCATTACCAATGACCGAGGCGCTCAAAATGTATACTCATAATGGGGTTGGAATTGACGTATTTTGTGTATACACGGACAGTGAAACATATGCACCGACCGTTCATCCTCAAGTAGCGCTGGAGCAGTATCGCAGGGTAACAGGAATCGATGCAAAGCTGATCGTTGTTGGGATGGTCGCAAACCAGTTGACAATCGCTGACCCGAAGGATAAGAATACATTGAACTTGGCTGGATTTGATACATCGACACCGGAGTTGATTAGTATGTTCGTACGGGGGCTTATTTGAAGCAGGCGGCACATTATGAAGCGGTGCGATAAATTGCAGAATATATTATTACTTTTTTAGTAATAATATGTAATATGTAATAGGTAATATGTAATTTATTGATACACTTGCAAAATATGCTTATCAATATTTATTACTTTGGATAAAATATTAATAAAATGTTAATATAAAATAGTAGTATAGTAGTATAATAGTAATATAATATTATACCAAATGTTTACAAATTTATATATTTATGTAATCGTGGTTGTTGCGTACAATATATATAATTATATCAAAGACTTACCGTTTCATTATATAACCCAAACTAATTATGGATTATGTGAAAAAATGAATAGCACGTTTTGTGTTCGTATTTCATATTTTGTAATGGCTATTGTATTATACTTGCTAACTATTAAGTTTATCAATCTTACATTGCCACAAGACGCTCCAAAAGTTAGAAATACAATTACAGACGACAAACCTTCATTTTTTGGGTTTGGATCTTTGGTTGGGAGTGGTATATCCGCGCTTTCATATATTTTTAATATCATTTTTGGGTTTTCGTCATTTAATGGTTTTAAACACAACACGGTATGGGATACAACCAAAAATCTTATAACTATATTTACAGGAATGACAATGACGAGTTTTTCGGAAGAATTAATATATCGCGGATTATTGATCGGTGTAACAAAACAATTTCTAAATACAAATATTTGTGTGTTTTTATCGGCTTTAGTTTTTGGATATGTCCATGTAAAATGTTCATTTAAATATGGTATAGTTGCTTTTATTACAGGTATTATTTTAGGATATGGTTATCTTCATTATGGGTTATATTGGTGTATTGGACTTCACGCATTATTTAATTTTGTCGAAACCTCATTACATACAATAACAAATATTAAAGTTGTAAATAAGTTAATGGGTGGTGAACGAGTAACACCCGATGATGATGGTATGACGACACCCTTAGTTGAGTTAATTGTTTTTTATAGTCTTTATTATTATGGGTATTTTTAACCATATAAAACAATTATTATGCTTAATTTAATTATTTAAATTATTTATATAATTATTTTTTACAACAAGCACGCTTCATTTTACGCCATACACGCTTTTTCGTTTTTTTACTCCAACACCAGTATCCGCGTTTAGGGTTGATACAACACGTTTCTTTCCTTCCCCTTACAAGACGGCATCTTTTTGCTGTTTTATGCATTATATGAACTATATAGTATAAATATATACTATAAATATATTATATTATTTTTGAACGTCTAATCAATATATCTAAACTATATAAAAAGATTAATCTGATATTATGTAGCAAACACACATAACAAAATGGAAGAAGCAGCTCCCGGTATTACAACTACATATATTGATGTTATTACAAAATTCAAAGATTTGAAAAGGAAATATTATACAGACCGTGGGTGTATGATTTCAACAATTGATGACAATTTCTCAAAACAATTCCTGGAGGAACATCCAAATTTATTATGGGAAGAGACATATAATGCATACACCGAGGCATATGTTTTGACCGCTAAAATTAATGTAACTATTTTTGAGCAACCATTTGTGGTATATTTACATCGGCCTATAAAACAGATTCATCGATATGAGTATGAAGAATTTTTTGGATTTGGTGGACATTGTGAAGGATTTTCATTTGACCGAATCATTGCTACATATGCTGAAAGATTTGATGATAATATTGATATCGAATATTTGCTAATGACTGGGACACTTGCTAGTGGAGAAGGTGGGGAGGGTGGCAAATGCTGTACTATCGATGAAAAATATATTAAAAATACTTTGAAATTGATGGTGCTTGGCGGATATGTAAAATATTGGAGAGCTTTTAATGAATTTAAAGAATGGTTCAAAGAACGCGGATTTAATGTAGATTTTGAGACGGATAATACAGGAACAATGACATCATTTATTTTTGAGGAATATGAGTATGTTGATGCAACTGTTAAAGAATAAAGAATAATGATAATAATTTTATTTTATGTACAGGGTATTGATTTAGCGTATTTTTAATGAATTTGTTATTCGTATATATATATACATTAAAATATTGAAAATACATATAAATGTATAATATGAACGAAAAATGGCTATACGCGGTCACTGTTGGATTGATTATAATATGGATACTAATCACTATGTTTAAAAAAATGGGCATAGCGCCTATACCACAACGTAATACAATAGGTGTTTGGTTACTCGTATTTATTGGATTATCATTATCAAAATATTTTTTTAATAACTTATACTACGCTATACCGATTATAGTATCGATATTCGTAATACACGAATGTTTATGGTATGAAGCGCATATTGATATTTTTAAAGATGAAAGTGAAACTACCGAAAACTGTTACAACTGGATGAACACGTTTTGTAATGAAATCGTGAACAAGGAATTAACAGTAGATACAGCCAACACCAACACCAACACCGAAGCTGATTCTTCTGAAAAATCTTCAGACTTGAGTGAAGGACTATTTGATAACAATTGGGATATGACAAATATTGAAGCATATAATAACAAATTTGGTACATATTTTAAATATTTAAATCTACAGCCTGGGATGAAAATACTTGACATTGGTTGCGGAAATGGGCACTGGTTGCAATATTGTAAAAAGAGAGGTGTAGAAGGTATGGGTATTACAATAAGTAAAACACAGGTCGAACTATGTAGGAAAAATGGACTAGATGTAATTCAAGGTGACATAATTAAAGGCATTTTAAAAAAAATAAATGGTAAGTTTGATGCAATAAGCGCAATCGGTCCAGTTGAACATTTTTCATCGGTAAGTAGTGGTGAAAACGAATGCAATAAGCTCCTTCAAACCTATTATGATGATGTTATGAACCTAATCAACACTAATAGTAAATCTAGAAGATACCTAAACAGTTATATGACTACAAATACAAAGTACTCAAAGTATCGCACACCTGAGTGGTATTATCGTATATACTTAATATGTTCAACATATGGATATGGGTTTTATAATTCGGATGAAGGCATGATGAAAATATATAATACCAAAAATTCGCAGAAAGGTATAGAATCCGTGGTTATTGAAAAACGAGACTATACCGAAGATTATAGATGGATAATGGCTAGAAATAAAAACTCGATTGGATATTGTAACTATAAATTTAGAACAAGTCAACATTTTTCACAATTCATCCAAGATATACTTACAGATTCGGGCTGGTGGGCGCGGTTTTTGTATGGCGCAAGTAATTCTTGGTTGTGGCAGTTTGGTGGCACATCGGAAACCCCTATTCCAAAAATCACCGATACACCGATTAGGGCATACATATACGTTACTGAAATAAATAAAATTTAAAGAAATAAAATTTGAACATATTGTGTAAATATAATGTAAATTAATTATAATGTGATAGTTTACATCATAAACGATTGATCACCTATAATCTCGCGAAGAATCATGTTTGTATATGCTACTTCAACTGCATCTGCTTCATAATAGTTCCAATATATATCTTGAAGTCCTAGGTCTGAACAGCTATAATTACCTATGCAAGTGACATTTGTAAAGTGGGTTATAGTACAATGAACGTGAGATTTTGGATAATCATTTTTGACAAATGTGCCTTTGAATTTTTGGTGCGCATATTCGGGGCGTTTTTCTTGAATCAGGTATTTCCTTCCGGGTATAAGGTCGGTATGTTTCACAAGTTTGAGAGGGCGCATTGGTGCGGCGTTGCGATAGAATATTACAGTTTTACTATATTGTTTAAACAATATAAAACGTTTCAATTTTATATTGTTTTGTTACAAAATTGAAACAAAAAAGAGGTGTATATGTGAGCAAAAAGAATAACGAATTTATTATAATTTCGAAAAAATGACAAGTGTTTCAAGTAGTACCAAAACTAACACCAAGCAGATTGGTTCAAAAAAAGTGGCAAAAAGGGCACCAAGACAAAAGGCGTCAAAACATAAATTACAATTTAACGAATTTGAGGTATTATCAAAACACGCAATCGGGGATGCCGGAGAAGAGTTCATTTGCAATACCATTCCTTGCGAATCGTGTGGTCGTATAACATGGACAAATTTAAACAAAAAACAAATGAACTATCCAGGAGTTGATTTATGTTGTGACCATTGTGGCACATATGTGCAAGTGAAAACAATGTGCAGCAAAAATGGGAATTGCCCTTTGTCGCAGGCTAGCAATGGCGCGTGGAAATTCCCAACATCAAAAAAAACTGTTCGCGAAACGTTGAAAATGTTGAAGAACAATATTCGATATATTGCGGTTGTTTATGATATGAATTATAATATTATAGAAGTAAGTATAACCGGATTACTATCCTGTAAAAATATACACTACACGGAAAATTATATAGTTTCGGATGATATTAAATATTATCCTCCGCGAATTTTGCGGACATTGAAAAGTATATGCATTATCAAATAAATGAGTATTGTTGTGTCGGTGTTTAATTAGTTTTTTTATTTGTTATTTTAAATAATATTAAGTTTTTTTAGAATTATTCCTAAGACCAGTCCATTACATTAAACCCAAGTTTTAATCCGATTGGTTCTAAATATTTCTTTGAACGTTTCATAAGTTCAATCGGATAACTTATCCAATTTGGTGTATTTATATTGCCCGTATAAGTGAATACTTCTGAAAGTTCTGTATATTTTATAGTTGGATGAACATAGAAAAAAATACAAATGTCATTCTCACATTGAACTCGATTTACTTTTATAACACATTTTTTATCAAATCCTAATATTGTTCCGATTATTTTTGCGCGTTCAATGTTAACTTCAGGAGCAAAATATTCTGATTTTGGGTTTGGAAGTATGTATGTATCTTCTAATCTTTGAAAAAGTGGTTCAAACTTTTTAATAAATTTTTTATTGATGAAATAGATAAAGTTATTTCCTGGTATATCAAAATAAGGTCCTTCTTTGAATCCAAGACCAAATGTTTCAGCAAATTCGGAACTTTTTGGTCCAACTCTAGAAAGTAAACAAGCGGTTCGTAATCCACACCATGTAAAATATAAATTATATAATGTATGATTATATGCTTCTTTATCTAAATTAAGTGTTTTTAACCATTTACACATTTTTTTAAATATTTTTATATTTTCTTGGGAGTTCATTTTGTTATATTGATATGATAATATTATTTATATACTAGTAATAATATTATTATTAGTTGTGGTGTGTTTCACAATTCGTTTTTTATTTTACATCATTTTTAATTTTTCACCTATTTCTTTGTAATAGTGTCCATTATATGGGATATTTTTAGTAAGTGCTTTTGTCAATGTTTTGTCGCTTATTGCTAACGATTTAATACAATCGTATTTACATTCAAATTCTTTTATTAAGTTATTATTTGTGTCATATTGTCCAACACCATTTTTGTATAACATTGGTGCTCCGTTTATT
>Ga0114966_10000500_pt1 | contig 37498 bp, 28 predicted proteins | sample M_130207_XF_Meta_FD_87029 | JGI IMG/M metagenome (GOLD analysis project Ga0114966, IMG submission 87029) | Freshwater microbial communities from Lake Montjoie, Canada to study carbon cycling - M_130207_XF_MetaG | ecosystem: Environmental > Aquatic > Freshwater > Lake | place: Lake Montjoie... | reverse complement strand
GTTTTAAAACCGTTAAATAGCTATGGCTATTACACGCCCGTCCACTGTCTCGCTCATCTAGCCAACGGCTGGCTGCCGTGCCTTGAAAAAGAACAAAATTACTGCGCCAATCCTGTATACTGTATTTCATTACAATGGCTTAGTATATGTTTAATAATAAGCGGCCCATTTGTAAATAGCTATCCCAGTATTTTTCTTTTGTCATTTCCGACCAATGAATTATATAATATCTATATTGGTAAGTTTGCACTTGGCAAAGAATAACAAAAAATACAATGGAGAAAATAAAACATTTACGAAAATTTATGGATTGTATTTTATTGAATGTAATTGCTAACAATATCATAAATAATGCAATATATTCTACAAACACCCTGGATGAAAAACTTCCTCCATAATACCACATCCACCAGGAAGAAAAAACGTATACTATCAAAAATAGAAATGATATTAATGAATAAAACTCAAATTTTGACGACTTCCAAAAGTAATAGGTTCCAGTCAAAGAAATTAAAAATATAGGCGTATAAACAAACAAACCCTTTTTATAACTAAATAGAATTTCTAAAATATGCGGTTTAAGAAAATTAAAACGCTCTTCTCCATAGGAATAAACGAAAAAATTTCCTGTAGCCAATTTATAATACATAAACTGAATAGAGAAAATAATAATGACGATGCAAAGCCCAAATATTAGCTGCCATTTTTGAGTAATTGTTTTGTAAAATCCTTGTTTCAAAATATTAATATCTGAAGCTAAGAAAGGTAATAGGAAAACTATCAATCCATTAATTGGTCTTATTAATAGGATGATACCCAATATAATGCTAATTATTATTATTAGCTTAGGATTAAAAGAATTGAAGAATAGTTTGGCATAATAAATAAACATACTTATAAAAGCAAATGAATATATATGCGACATACCAGGTTCTACAACTGTATAATAAAAAAGATTAGTTCCAAAAACACTTGTAATTATTACAAATGATTTTTGAGTTTCTGTTATTTTATATAATTCTAATACTGAATTGAGGTAGAATAAGCCGATTAATAGATAAAATATTGCTGCAATACTAATTAAAATGGGATATAATTTTGAATAACCATCTAATTCATAATTGCCCATATAACTTAAAAAGTGTGCTATGAGAAAGAATGGTAATTCAGCCAATGCTGTACCACAATAATATTTATTAATTATCTTATTATTAAAAGAGCCAATCCTATAATCATAATACCAATTCTTGTTATAATATTTTGTTTTTTCAATACTTTCAAAAAAATTAAAGTTAAGATCCTGATAAATAAATACAGCTGGTAAATAGGCGTAATATCCTTTTGCGTCAGATTCAATTATTCCTTTCCAATTGTCCTTTCCCCAATTTAAATTAGAAGTTATAATTGTCATAATTAGAATAATTAGGGCAATTATAATTTTAGATTTTTGAGTTCTTAATTTCATATTTTAGCTATTGTTTAGCCTTCTTTTTTAAAAAAATAAATTTACAATAATTTTACTAGAAAAGAAAAGTGGGGCACCATTTGGCATGGCTGTATAGTCAAAAAAAAATACCTAAAATCGAAGCGTCATTGCGAGAGCTTCAAATACTCTTCGGATATTTTTTTTATATTTCTGTTTTTGAATAATTAACAAAGCCGATTGCATTTTAATATAAAATGCCCGAAGATTTACTTCGGGCATTTATTGTTTTTATGGAGGATGGTCTTACATCACTTTAGGTATAAGTGTATTTATACCATCTTACATATTTAGTTTTTAATGATTTTAAATGTTTTTACTTCTTTGTCATTATTAAATACTTTTAATAAATAATTGGCATTAGGTAAATTCTCCATGCGGAAAGTTTCGGTAGTGTTTGTTATTTTTTTGCTTTCAATTATTTTTCCGCCTAAGTCAAAAAGTTGAAAATTCAAATTTGAAAGTTCAAGATTACCAACATTTAACGTTAAATAATCGGAAGTTGGGTTGGGGTAAGCCTGCAAGTTAAGGCTTATTTGCTTTTCTTCCAGTCCCGTTACAACAGATATTTCGTAAGGTTGTTGAACACCTTGCGCCACTTCGCCTGTAGTTCCTGTGTGGGTGGTATAAACTACCTGTCCTACACTGTATGCGGCACTTCCACCACTACCCGAAGCGTCACCGCCTGATGCGTTGGTTGATTGTTGCGCCTGTGCTGCTGTTATTCCAAAGCTAAGCAAGAATAGTGCAAGCGTTTTGTTTTTATTGTTTTTCATTTTTTTATGATTAAAATTATTATAATTAATTATTGTTTTTTACCAGTCTAGTTTTTGTATAATTTATTTTTGCAACTACTACATTAGCAAATTTATGAAAATATTTTGTATTTATAACTTTTTTAGTTGGCAGTAGGGTGATTATTTTTGTTATTCTTCTGTAAATCTATATCCATAAAGGATATAAGAGAAATGCTGCTTTTGTTAACTAGAGTCTTTCTAGAATGTTCGATTTACTCATAAATATATTATTTTTAAAGGTATTCGTGAGTTCGTTTGATTCGGGTCTTCGTTATTCTTGTTTTAAAAACCAGTCATTTACCAATGTAAACTCCTGATTTTAAAAACTACCAAAGCTTCGGACACATAAATTATAGTTCAGACTCTGGACTATATAGACATACACTAACTATTGCAATTTTTGATAATACTAATAATTCAAGAGTAGCAAAAATATATTTTTTTATAATTTAACCATTAAAAGTTTATATAACTCTACCATCGCATGAATATCATTTTTATAAACTTTTTCATCAGGTGAATGAACATGATCTTCGGGAGCTCCTATAAAACACCAATCCCAAGGATTGTTCGACATTTGTAGCTCTTTCGCATCACTGCCGCCACTTCCCTCTACTTCTAATTGATATTTTATTTTTGATTTTTTTGCTATTTCTATAATTCTATCCACATAGCTTTTTCTAGGAATTAAGCTATCACGAAGTGAAATAGCCACCCCATTACCGAATTTCACACCTTTAGTAACCCATGTGATATCAGATATAAGTGCTTGTTTTACCTTGTATTTTTCAAAAATTAATTTCTGTAAATAAGGAATGCTGCCACCACCATGCTCTTCCCAACAAGAAAAACAAATAATTCCATCTTTTAATGTTTCAGCAACTTTCAAGGCATTCCAAACGCCAAGTCTATTATCCATATAGCAACATTGCACATACTCTTTTGTTTCTCTCCAATTTGGCTTAAACGTAAGGCTGGTTCCTCTATCGAGGTCTCTGTTAAAAGAGTAAGCTAGTTTTTTTTCAAAGTTGTTTTTATCCTCTTCTATTTTTAATTTCACTTCTACCTCTCCTTTGCTATCTTTACCCACTAAATCATACCCTTCAACAGTTTGCGGACCACCAATTTTGACTAGTTCATTTTCATACCTTACGGTAAATCCAATACTATCAATATGTGCAAAGATGGCTGTTTTGGGCTTTCCAAAAACTAAAATTATACAATCTTGAAATCCATCGCCAGAATATATTTTAGGTTTTACCTTCCAGCTTTTCTCATTTTTTTTTACATAATTCAATAGGAACTTTGTCATTGCCACTTCATTTCCTGATGGAGCATGAATGCTGCACATTTCTTTCAATAGTTTCATATTATAAAATTAAATTGATAAATTAAATTGAAAACAAATAATTTTATTAATCGTTCCTTAAAATAATTTAATAACTTTTCTAATTATTGAAATACATATTAATAGTTGTTCTTCAGTAATTACTAATGGCGGCGCAAAACGGATTGTATCATCTTTGGTTTGTTTTGCTAACAAACCATTTTTCATAAATTCTACACAAATATCCCAAGTTAAGGAAGAGGTATTATTATTTTTTTGTTGTAAATATTTTTTACTGCCTTTATAATCAATTACCATTGCGCACATAAGCCCTTTACCTCTAACAGTTTTAATTAATTCGGGATGCTCTAATTGAATAGCTTTTAATTCATTTAATAATAATTTACCTAAACGTGCCGCGTTTTCTGATAATTGTTCTTCTTTTAAAACTTTGAGCGCAGCAATAGATACTTTGCATGCAATAGGGTTGCCGCCATAGGTGGAACCATGTTGGCCAGGTTTAATACATAACATTATTTCATCGTTTGCCAACACAGCAGAAACTGGAAATGTACCACCTGAAAGCGCTTTGCCTAATATTAAAATATCAGCATGCACATTCTCGTGGTCACAAGCTAATATTTTACCTGTTCTACCCAATCCAGATTGTATTTCATCAGCAATAAATAACACATTGTTTTTCTTACATAAATCATAACATTTTTTCAAATAACCTTCATCAGGCACTATAACACCAGCTTCACCCTGAATGGGTTCAATCAAAAAACCAGCTATTGTAGTATCCTTTAAAATATTTTCTAAAGCAGTTACATCATTATAGGGAATGGAAAATAATCCAGGAGTATATGGGCCGAAATTTTTGCGTGCCTCAGTATCTTTACTAGCTGATATAACAGTAATTGTGCGGCCGTGGAAATTACCGTCACAAACAATTATTTTGGCTTCATTTTCGGGAACGCCTTTTTTTTCATAAGCCCATTTACGTGCTAATTTAATGGCAGTTTCTACTCCTTCGGCACCTGTATTCATTGGTAGTACTTTGTCATATCCAAAATAGGCAGTGATAAATTTCTCATATTCACCCAATGAATCATTATAAAAAGCACGTGAGGTAAGTGTTAATTTTTGTGCTTGCTTAAGCAATGCTGCAACAATTTTTGGATGACAATGCCCTTGATTTACTGCGCTATAAGCAGCTAAAAAATCAAAATATTGCTTACCATCCACATCCCAAACATAAACACCCTCACCACGTTCAAGCACCACAGGTAAAGGGTGATAATTATGCGCTCCGTATTTATCTTCTAGGGCGATGGCTTCTTGTGAATTAATTTTATTGGTCATAACTTCGTTCATGAGAATATGTTTTGTAAGTTGTAAATTTAATCAATTTTATTGAAATTTGAATTTATAAATACTAATATATCAGCCTTTGCAAGTGATATTCTAATATATTGTATTTGCGAAAATATTTCTTTGAATTGTTATGTTAGGGAGTATTTGGCGGAAATTGAAATAGTGAAGAACAAATATTTTATCTAAATAAATTTTAATAGGGCAGATTAATATGTTGGTGGTGTAATAATTTGGTTTTGTCTGCCATTTTTATTTTTTGCACCTACGATGCTTGCATTTAAATCAAAGCCAAGCAGAAGTATCAATGAATTAATATAAATTAATAACATCATAACAATGAGTGTTCCAATGGAACCGTAAAGTTTATTGTAATTTGCAAAATTATTAACATAATAGGCGAAAAGAACGGTAGTAGTAATAGTTAAAACTGTAGCCAATATAGCCCCTGGCGAAAAAAAATTAAATCCTCTCTTTCTTTTAGGGCCTAGGTAATAATTAATAGAAATGAAGAAAAAACATAAAATTACCAAGACAAACCATTTTCCTATTAAAAGTAGGTAATAAACAACCCTATCTTTTTCAAAAAGATGCTGCAACCCTATTTCACTAAATATAATTAGCGTTATTGCAATGGACACAGAAAGGGTAGTAATTATTACAAGTAAAATAGAAACAAAGCGTTGCTTAATAGCTGAACGTGTCTCAATTATATGATAAGTTTCATTAAAAGCATTCATCATTTCATTAAACCCGTTTGTTGAAAAATATAAAGCAGAAATAAATCCCACTGATAACAAACCACCTCTCTGATTTTTAATAATATCTTGAATGGTTTCTTCGGTAGCTTCAAACGCCGATTTTGGTAAAAGCGTTTGCAATAAATTTAATAGTGAATCTTGAAAATGTTCAATCGGTATATAGGGGATAAGTGTAAAAAGAAAAATTACAGAAGGGAAAAGTGCTAAAAAAAAACTGAAAGCAAGTGATTGGGCGCGCATATTTAAGTTACCATTAAAAATGCCTAGAAAAAAAAATTTAGTGACTACATAAAATGACATTCCTTCGAAGCCAGGCAAAATTATTTTTTTGCTAGCTCTAATTGCATTATGAATTAGTTTGGTTTTTATTAATAGCTTAACGTATTTATAACGCATATAAATGTCTAATGTAAAAAAGAAAGTAGTATTAAAATTATTTTGTTGCTTTTAAACTTAAATCAATACTTTTAATACTATGGGTAAGTGCTCCTAATGAAATGTAATTAACTCCACAATCAGCATATTTTTTTATTGTTTTATGGGTAATACCCCCCGATGCTTCGGTTTGAAATTTGCCGTTAATTAATTTCACAGCTTTTTTTATATCGCTTATTGAAAAATTATCCAGCATAATACGATTTACATTTCCTACCGCTATAATTTCTTTCACCTCTTTAAGGTTGCGGGCTTCTATTTCAATTTGCAATTTTTTGTTTTGTAGCTTTAAGTACTTATTTGCAGATTCTATTGCTTGTTTTATTCCTCCTGAGTAATCTATGTGATTATCTTTTATTAAAATCATATCGTATAATCCAATGCGGTGATTACTACCACCACCAATTAGCACTGCCCATTTTTCCAAGCCACGAATTGTAGGCGTAGTTTTGCGCGTATCGATAACCTTTGTTTTAGTGTTTTTACAAATTGTTACTAATTTGTGAGTGGCTGTAGCAATTCCACTCATTCGCTGCATACAGTTTAAAACTAAGCGTTCGGCTAAAAGTATAGATTGTGCTTTACCTTCAACAATTAATACAATATCACCTTTTTTTATTAAAGCGCCGTCATTTATTAAAGTGGTTATCTTAAGTGTTCTATCAACTTCCTTGAAAATGCTTATAGCTAATGCTACACCTGCAATTACACCATTTTCTTTGACAAGTAATTTGGCTTTACCTTTTGCTAGTGAGGGTATGCAGGAAAGTGAGGTGTGATCTCCATCGCCTATGTCTTCAGCTAAGCCCCGAATAATAAATTGATGGATGTTAAAATTATAAAGTAATTCGGGCAATGATTTTTTATTCATTTCCGGTCTCAATTCTAAATTGATGAATGTGAGTTTCTGCTCCGTTAATTTTAGTTAGAAAATAAATACGGAATTTCCCGTTAGTAGTTTCCAATACTCCCAAAATATATTGTGACCCCGCTTTAAGTTCACTTTTATGAGAAACAGTATATGATTTTACAGGGTGTTTGATAAAAAAATCTTTTAAGATCATTTCGGCTTGTTGCTTACTATATACATCTTCTTGATTAATTACCTTTAAATCTATATTTTCAATAAAATACTTGGAGATATTTTTAGGATTTCCAGACCTTATAGCTGCTGATATTCCGTCAATAATGTCAGGAGTAAATGCTAGCATTGAAATAGGTATTAATAATAATAAAAGAAATTTATTTTTCATGTTGATTTTTTTTATTTTATACTTTTTATGTTCATCAATAATTGAGCCAATTTCATTTTAAAATAAATTCTTGATTTAAATGGTTCTTTACACAAAATTATGTTTTTTTGTGAATAATAAAAAACAAACTATGAAAATTACACTTATTCTTAATGGTAAAACTGAGGAAGATTATCTTTTAAAAGGGTTTAGCATATATGAACAAAGGCTAAAACACTATGTTTCATTTGAAACAGTTGTTATTCCTGCTCTTAAAAATATGAAAGCCTTAAGTATTGAACAGATGAAACAAAGGGAGGGCGAGTTGATCATCAAAAATATTCATACTGCGGATAAATTAATTCTTCTGGATGAAAATGGAAAGGAGTTCAATTCTATTAATTTTTCAGGGTTTTTTCAACAACAAATGAATTCTGGAGTTAAAAATATAGTTTTTGTAGTAGGCGGCCCTTATGGATTTAGTGATGAAATTTATAAACGTGCTAATTTGAAAATTTCTTTATCAAAAATGACTTTTTCTCATCAAATGGTTCGATTGTTTTTTGTGGAACAGCTATATCGTGCCATGACAATATTAAAAAATGAGCCATATCATCATTCTTGAAATGTTCTAACAGGAAAATTTATGGATGTTACTGAAATTTATCTGTAACCTCTTTTTAAGAATCTTAATCATTTGTTTTTGCTAGTCTGCTTAGTTATTAGCTGTAATATCATTTTATGTTTTCCTCGCACTTATTTTCTTTTTTTTATCATTTCAGGGCTGAAAGTGGTCTAAAAATACTAATTCTATTAATTATTTCAAGAGCTTTTGCTAAATTTGCCATATATGAGAAATAGCAATAAAAAGCAATTACCAATACTTGAGGCTGTAAACATTATAGATGCTAGTTCTGATGGGCAGGCGGTAGGTAAAGTGGATGATTTTGTAGTGTTTATAAAAGGTGCTATACCAGGTGATATTGTTGATGTACAAATTACTCGAAAGAAAAATAAATTTCGTGAAGGAACAGCCATAAATTTTCATAAGTATTCAGAAAAGCGAGCAGAGCCTGTTTGCAGCCATTTTGGAGTTTGTGGTGGTTGTAAATGGCAAAATATGGAATATGAATGGCAATTGTTTTATAAGCAGAAACATGTTAGTGATGCACTTACACGCCTTATAAAAATAGAGCTTCCTGAAATTGCAAAAATTATTCCTTCGAAAAAAATTTACCATTATCGTAATAAATTAGAATTTACTTTTTCAAATAAAAAATGGTTAACTGAGGATCAAATAAAAGATAAAAGTCTTGTATTTGGTGAAGCTGAAGGTGAGATTTCACGTAACGCACTTGGTTTTCATATACCTGGCTCCTTCGATAAAATATTGAATATAGATACTTGCTTTTTGCAGGATGGTCTCTCTAATGATATTCGCAATGAAATTAAAAAATATGCACTTGAAAATAATTTAACATTTTTTGATCTTCGTGAACAAATTGGATTTTTAAGGAACATTATTATTAGAAGCACTTCAACCGGTGAATGGATGTTAATTGTTTGTTTTCATTATGATGATAGGGAGGCAATAATTAATTTAATGAATCATATTTCATTGAAATTTCCGAAAATTACCTCCTTGAATTATGTAATTAACACAAAGCGCAATGATACTATTGGTGACCAGGATATTATCTTATTTGGTGGTATGGATAGTATTTTTGAAAGTATGGAAGGCTTGAAATTTAAAATTGGACCTAAAAGTTTTTATCAAACAAATTCGGAACAGGCTTACGAATTATATAAAATTACACGTGATTTCGCAGCATTAAAAGCGGATGATATAGTTTATGATTTATATACTGGCACTGGCACCATTGCTAATTTTGTTTCACACCAAGTAAAAAAAGTTGTAGGAATAGAATACGTATATGCGGCAATTGAGGATGCAAAAATAAATTCACAATTAAATGGTATTACGAATACTGTTTTTTATGCTGGCGACATTAAAGATATATTAAATGATTCTTTTATTTTGGAAAATGGGAAGCCAGATGTTGTAATTACGGATCCTCCTCGCGCAGGGATGCACGAAGATGTTACAAGAAAAATATTAGAAATTTCTCCTAATCGAATTGTTTATGTAAGTTGCAACCCATCTACACAGGCGCGTGATTTGGCTATTTTAGATGAAAAGTATAGGGTTGTGAAAATACAGCCAGTGGATATGTTCCCACAAACACATCATGTTGAAAATGTTGTTTTACTTGAAAAAAAGTAAGAGAATTATTTGAAATTTGCGATAGGGTAGGGTAGGTAGGAAAGTTTTTTTTAAATAATTAGATCTATTTCAATAAAAAAAATAATTACAAATAGATTTTCTTAATCCACATATTTCATTAATAAATAAAGGTAAAAAATGTTTTTTTGTATGACATTATTTAACAGATGTTTTTATTTTTTAATTTTTTTAACTTTATTAAATACGCAACTTAAAGCGCAGGAAGAAACATTTATTTCTGGAAAAGTTACCGAACTTGTTACCATGAAAGGGATTCCATTCGTTACAATTTTAATTAAAGGAACAACTATAGGAACAAGTACTGATTTTGAAGGCAATTACAGCATTAAAACATCTGGTTTGATAGATTCTATTTATGTTTCCAAAATAGGGTGTCATTCAATGGCAAAGTTTGTAAAAAAAGGACAGGCACAAACCATTGATTTTCAATTAAGTTCCGAAATTCTTAATTTGGATATTGTCGAAATCCGCCCCGGTAATAATCCTGCTCATCGAATTATAAAAAATACGATAAATTATAAGGAGAAATATAATCGTATTAATCTTAATTCTATTCAATTTTTAAGTTATACAAAACAAGAAGTAGCTATCGATAATATTACAAATCGCATGCGCAACAGGAAAATATTTAGACCAGTTGTAAACATGTGGGATAGTCTGGATCATGCCATAGCGAATGATAAAAGTTCTAATTTACCGGTGGCAATGAGTGAAGTTGTTTCGGAAGTATATTATCGCAAAGAGGGTAAATTAAAACATGAAAATGTAAATGCTATTCAAGTGAAATTTGTAGGGATGAAAGATGGTAAAGGAGTTTCGCAGTTTACAAGTATGAATTTTGAGGATTATAATTTTTGTAATAATACTGTATCTATACAGGGTAAAGATTTTCTTTCCCCTATTGCAGGTAATGCCATGTTATTTTATAATTATTATTTAATTGATAGTATGCTTATTGATAGCACAATTTGTTATCGGGTAGACGTAAGTCCAAAAAACAATAAAGATTTGGCTTTTACCGGTAGTTTATGGATTACCGATACTAGTTTTACAATTAAACAATTAGACTTAGAAATTACTAAGGATGTAAACTTTAATTTAGTTGATCGGGTTCGCATACAGCAGCAATTAGTTCCAACAGTTACAGGTGCATGGGTTCCTTCGCAAACACTTTTAATGATTGATTATGCAAATATTACAAAACATTTTTTAAGCGTTGTTGTACATATTTATAATCGTAATAGATATTTTGTGGTAAATAAACCCAAAGAACTATTATTTTATAATACCCCCTTAGAATTTGCTGAAGATGCCATCACCAAAGACTCCTCCTTTTGGATTAAAAGTCGCCCCAATCAATTAACTACAAGCGAAACCATATCATATAATATGATTGATACTATGCGCAACCTGCCTGTAGTAAAAAATACAGTAGATATTTTATACTTTTTGTTTTCTGGTTATAAAGATGTTGGTGTATTGGATATAGGTCATTATTCACAACTTTATGCTTATAACCAATACGAAGGAATCCGGCTACGGATTGGATTTCGTACCAATGCCATGTTTAGTAAAAAATGGATATTAAGAGCATATTGTGCCTATGGATTTAAAGATGAAAAAATAAAATATAATTTTCAAATAGAAAATATAATTACGCATTACCCTTGGAGTAAAGTAGGCGTTCAATATAGAGATGATATTGATCAAATAGGCTTAAATTATGATATTGGGCGTAATATAAATTTGACGCAGTCACAAAATTATTTGTTTAATACTTTTTCACAAATAGGAAATATTTCAAAATTGGTTCGTAAGAAAGAAGTTAGGATATGGTATGAAAAATATTTTAATGCAGGATTTAATACTAAAATTATATTTCAGAATATTCATACTACTCCTCTTTTCCCTGTGGCATTCGGCGATCAGTTTAACATTTTCCAACAACGCAACTATACTATTAGTGAATTATTATTGGAGACACGTCTATCAGTTAAAGAACGCTACATTCAAAATGGCATAGAACGGATAAGCTTGGGAAATAATAAATCTCCAATTATTACTTTTAACTATACCTTAGGTATAAAACATTTATTTGCTGGTGATTTTAATTATCAAAAAGCTAGTATTTCATTGTCGAATCGTTTTAAATTAGGGATTTTCGGCAATTCAAAATTACTATTAAAAGTGGGCAAAGTATTTTCACAAATACCTTATACCCTGCTGGAAATTCCGCGTGGTAATGAAACATTTTTTTATTCGGATAACGGCTTTAATCAAATGAATTTTTTTGAATTTGTATGCGACCAATATGTGGAAGTTCATTTAAAACATCATTTTATGGGTTTGCTTTTTAATAGAATTCCATTGGTTAAAAAGTTGAATTTCCGTGAAGTTGTTGGTTGTGATTTAATTTATGGAACATTAAGTAAAAAGAATTATAATTTTAATAGCAATAATATTTTTACTGTAATGCGCAATGTACCTTATTTAGAAGTAAATTTTGGTGTAGAAAATATTTTTGACGTTGTTAAAATTGAATTCGTTTATCGCCTGAGCTATAATGATAATTTATATCGGACAAATTATGCCAATGAAAACGATAACAGTAAAATAAATAATTTTGGTATAAAATTGGGTTTACAGTTTGCATTCTGATTTTTTATTATCAATTTTTTCTTCCTATTAATATATATTTATGGCCTTATTTAATAAAGAATTCTGGACAGACCTTTATCAAAAAAATCAAATAGGATGGGATATAGGTTCCCCATCTATTCCATTAAAAGATTATATTGACCAATTAAAGGATAAAAACCTAAGTATTTTAATACCTGGCGCAGGGAACGCTTATGAAGCCGAGTACCTTTTTAATAAAGGGTTTAAGCATGTAGTAGCTATTGATATTTCATTAGAACCTCTTATAAATATTCAAAATCGTATACCAAATTTCCCGAAAGAAAATTTAATTTATGGCAATTTTTTTGAACACCACCAACAGTATGATTTAATTCTGGAGCAAACTTTTTTTTGCGCTCTGTCTCCTTTCTTACGTGAAAATTATGTGAATCACATGCATCAACTGTTAAAACCAAAAGGGAAATTGATAGGTGTAGTTTTTACCTCTCCTTTAAATTCAGATATACCACCATTTGCCGCTACTAAGGAAGAATATGTTAATCTGTTTAAATCTAAATTTTATTTTAATGTGTTTGAAAATTGTTATAATTCAATTAAGCCAAGACAGGGAAGGGAATTATTTATGATACTAGAAAAGATATAAATATTATTGATTCCGAGGCTATGGTATTTATAATTACCTATTTAAAATATTGGTTAATTTTCATGTGTTTATGCTTGTTATAGTGGTAGTTTTTTGTTTGTTTTTTATTAATAAATTTTATAAAAATTTCTCATAAACTTTAATTAATAACTGCTCCTCTTTTTCCCAATTTAATTCAGCGGCAGCTATTGCAGTATTTTTTTTCCATTCTTGAAGTTTTGTGGTATCATTTAATATCTTGTTGATTTTATCAGCTATATCTATTGGGCTATGGCTATTAATACAATCGCCAAGGTTAAATTGAAAAATTATTTTCCGAATCTCTACAAGGTTAGATGCAAGCACAGGAACACCCGCATGGATATAATCGAATAATTTATTTGGCAAACTATAGCGGTAATTAATATTGGTGTCCTTATCTAATGTTAATCCTAAATCAGCATGGTGCGTATATTGCATAAGTCTTTCGAAATTTACTTTTCCAATAAATTGCACTTTGTTATTTAAGCCTAATTTTATTACATTTTGTTTTAGTATGGCTATCACATCTCCAGCACCTATAATTACTAGTATGGCATCGTTTACATATTGCATCGCTTCCACCGCCTCTTCTGCTCCTCTATCAATATTAATTCCTGCTCCTTGAAGTAGTATTATTTTCTTTTCTGTCGGTAACTCTAAATTAACTTTGTTTAACTTTTTTAAGTTTATTTGATTTGATAATAATGGGATGTTGCGCACCACAATTATATTTTTATTATACTCATCACTGTATATCTTTGCGATAGATTCGTTCACAGTAAAAATGGTTTTTAATTTTGGGAAAATCCATCTTTCTAATTGTTTCCAGATTTTTTTTTTTGTGGGATTATTTTGTAATTCAGGAACTTCACAAAATAGCTCATGGCTATCGTAAACTAAGTTCGAGGATTTTAATCTGGAAATCAAATAATTAGGTAATAATGTGTCTAAATCATTAGCTACTAGTACATTTGATTTGTGAAATAATAAATATAAAAACAAACGGATTTGAAATTCCAAATAAAAAAACGGACCTTTTCTAAATAATAAAAACATCCGTTTAGTATTGTATGCACGCTTATCTAATGGAAGACTGCCCCTATAAACTCTTCCTACCAATGTAACCCTATAACCAAGTTTTGATAATGTGCTGGCAACTTTGTGTACACGCTGATCAGTGCTTAAATCATTAATTACTGATAAAATAACATTTTTCATTTATAATATAAAGCAATTTAGATATAGGAGATTCTATACTTTATGCGAAGATAAATTAAATAATTGTAAATTTATTGTATAATAAAAATGTTGTTTGATAGCTATATTTATTGTGTTGATATTTTTTTTGCTCTCTTACTGAAATTAAATGCTAATTTGTTAAATTATTTATAATTATTTTAATTTATTTTAGAGGATTTTTTTACAATAAAAATTATATATATTTTTTTTTGAAATTATATATTAATTTTTTTGTTTTTTATTTTCAGTCTAAATATTTAATTCAAATTTCAATAAAGTATGATTAAAAATAAAGTTTCCACTTGGTTTGAAAATTGGTTTGATTCCCCATATTATCATATCTTATATAAACATCGTAATATTGCGGAAGCCGAATTGTTTATTGATAAGTTGGTCGATTTTTTAAATCCTCCTATTCATGCATCTTTCCTCGATTTAGCTTGTGGTAAGGGCCGACATTCTATTTATTTGAATAAAAAGGGTTTTAATGTTGTTGGGATGGACTTATCGCCAGAAAATATTTCAAATGCAAAATTAGAAGAAAAAAGTAATTTGAAGTTTTATGTAGAAGACATGCGTTTATTTGCTGTGAAAAATAAATTTGATTTTGTAATTAATTTATTCACAAGCTTTGGTTATTTTGATAGTGAAAAGGATGATTATGCTACCATTAATTGTGTTAGTAAAGCACTTAATACTAATGGCTTATTTGTTATTGATTTTATGAATTCTCATAAAGTTATTGAAAATTTAGTATTGCACGAGGTTAAAATTATTGATGGCATAGAATTCGAAATCACAAAAAAAATCGAGAATAATTTTATTGTTAAGCGCATACAGTTTTTTGATCAAGGAAAAAAATATAACTTTGAAGAACGTGTAAAAGCTATTACTTTGTTTGATTTCAAAAAATATTTAGAAGCCAATAAACTTAAAATACTATATTTGTTTGGCAATTATAATTTGGAAGAATTTCAAATTAGTACGTCTAATAGATTAATAATAATTGCGCAGGCAACTAAGCTTGACTAAAATGAATTACTGGATTTATATATTACTTTTTTTATCTGTTATAATTAGTGGATTGTCTGTACTTTATGTAAATATTAGCTCTAAAAATTTAAAGCTAATACTTTCCTTTAGTGGCGCTTTTTTATTTGCTATTTGTGTCATACATCTTATTCCTGAAATTTATCTTTCTGGAACTCCCAACATAGGTGTTTATATTTTGGTGGGCTTTTTCATTCAAATATTATTAGAATTTTTGTCAGAAGGTATTGAGCATGGCCATATTCATGTTCACAAGCATGCTGATAAGGTTTTCCCTTATTCCATGATGATTGGCCTGTCTATTCACTCCTTTTTAGAGGGCATGCCACTTGCCGATGCGGCGTCTGATTCCCATAATTCATTATTAACTGGCATTGTAATGCACAATATACCAATTGCTATGGCATTAATGACAATGTTATTGCAATCGCACATCAGTAAAAAGAATGCAATATTTTTGCTTTTAGTTTTCGCTTTAATAACACCAATAGGTACATTTACCAGTTATGCAATTGGTGGAAATATAATAGGGAATTTCTCTATTTATTTTGACAGGATAATGGCTGTAGTAGTTGGTATTTTTCTTCATATTTCCACTACCATACTTTTTGAATCAACTGAAAACCACCGCTTCAATATCATTAAATTTATTGTGATACTTTCTGGCGCAGGCTTTGCGCTAATAAGTATTTAAAATAACCTACTGATTTCTCTTTTGGTGTCAATCTAGCTGCTAAACTTTATTTTGCCTGGATATTAATTTTAGTTTAAACCAGCAAGTATGCTTTTAATGGCAACAAAATTAGGCAAGTCACCAGCATTTTCAAGCACTTCGGCATATCTTAAAATACCTTCTTTATCAATAACAAATGCCGAACGTTTTGAAACACCTTTCATTCCAATAAATTCACCATAAATAGCATCGTAGGCAGTTGACGCCTCTTTATTAAAATCAGATAAAAGTGGGAAATTTAATTTTTGTTCTTCTTTAAATTTTGCAAGTACAAAACGGGAGTCAACAGATATACCAAATACTTGTGCATTGGAATTGTTATAAGAGGTAATATCATCACGCATGGCGCATAATTCCGCTGTGCAAACTCCCGTAAAGGCTAATGGGAAAAACAATAAAAGCACATTTTTACCTTTATAATTTTCAAGTTTTATTTCATTTTTTTCAGAGTCCAGCAATGTAAATGCAGGAGATTTTTGACCGATTTCTGTTTTCATTTTTTGTTTGTTTGTTATGTGTTTAATTTAAATAAATTTAAAAAGATTTAGGTTTTAAAACAATAATAATAAAGGGCCTCTTAGGATTTGTAATATTAAATAAAGCTTCTTTTAATTGTTTCTTTGCTCCTTCGTATTTTAGTATAAGATATAAATTTATGTCTCATGTAGCAAATGAATTATTATTTGTTTTAAACTACATTTTTTAAATATCTGCTTTTTAATAATTTTTCACAAATGTAAACTTTTTTTTAGCTTATAAAGTTGCCTTTAATAATTAAAAATATTTATTAAAGTTTTTTTTATTTTATATTTGTCAAAAAAAATATAAAAAATGAACAAAAATATCTCAATTATAATTAATGTTGGATTATTTATTGCTGTAGCAATACTTTATTATCTCCATTTTTCAAACTCTAAAAATACGTCTAATTCTTTATTAGATAAGGATTCAACCATAACGGAAAAAAATATTGTTATGTCGCCCAAAGAAATTAAAGCTGCTAAAATTGTATTTGTAAATAGCGATGTATTGAATAGCGAATATAATTTTGTAAAGGACCTTACAGCAGATGCGCAGGTTAAGCAGCAGCGTCTCGAAACTGCTTATCAATCAAAGGCACAGAAATTACAAATAGATTATACCGAACTGCAACAAAAGGCTAGTAATGGCCTATTGTCTGAAAATCAAAGTATTGCTGCTCAGGCTGATCTAAAGAAACGCAAAGATGAATTGGATAAAATGGAAATTCAGATGCAAACTTTGGTTGAGGAGATTCAGCGTGGTAATGAAGATGTTCGTAAAACAGTTGTTGATTATGTTAAAGAGTATAATAAAAAATCAAATTATAATTATATCCTCACACATACTAATGGTTCTGGCGGTATTTTACTTTTTGCAAACGACAGTTTGGATATTACCAAGGAAATTCTAGATGGACTAAATGCCCAGTATAAAGCCGAAAAGGGAAAAAAATAAATTTTTCAAAACTTCCCTCTACCTATATATTTCTTTGTCTTATTTTAAAATTTATTTTGTTTTAGTAAATTACAGAAGTATAGCGTAAAAAATATTTATTTATATTGTAAAAATGGAAACCAAAGAAAATAATGGCGTATTAATTCATAAAATTAAACATGTGGAGCAATTTCATGATGTTTTTAAAATTGGGAATCGATATGTACCAACAGCAAAATTGGAAGAGAAAGAATTTATGTTGCGTTATAACTTAATAAAAGAAGAAAACGAGGAATATTTAGAGGCATGTAAAAATGCTGATTTGGTAGAAATAGCAGATGCTCTTGGCGATCAGCTATACATACTGTTTGGAACTATATTACGACATGGATTACAGCATAAAATTGATGAGGTATTCGACGAAATTCAGCGCAGTAACATGAGCAAGCTTGATGAAAATGGAAATCCTATTTTTCGTGAAGATGGTAAAATATTAAAAAGTAATTTATACTTTAAACCTAATATTAAATCAATATTAGAAAAGTAATTTTCAAATTTATTCTTAGTAAAGCTTTTGCTGAAGGGTATCAAAAAAAAAGAAAAACACACAGTTTTTGAACCATTTAATTTGTGGATTTATTTCGAAAACTTCACTTATACTATCAATTAAGACTTTCTCGGCTTATTGAAAAACAGAATCTAGCTTATTTTAAAATAACCATTCTCCTCATATTCGAGCGCATACTGCCTTTTACTATACAATAAAAATAGGTGCCATTTGATAAGGCTGATATATCTAGGGCTATTGAAGTTTGTTTAGCGGCAATATTTTCTTGTTTTACAAGTTCCCCCAATGTATTATAAACATCAATTAAGCATTCGTTATTATTATTGTTATTATTTAATTTAAAATCGATATATGTTATCGAATTAGCTGGATTAGGAGTGTTTTGTGAAATAATGTTGCTATTGGTTTTTTGCTCATCAATTTTAGTAGTTGCGGATACTGTGCTTATTGATAGATCATCAAAATAAAATCCATCAAAATTTTCATAATTATCACTTACTAATTTGAAACGAATGTTTATAATTTTTCCAATATAATCAGCCAAGTTCATCTCCTCCAATACCCAGCTTGTTTGTATGCCATCATACAATGGATTATCCAAGTCCTGATTCACACTGCCAGCCTTTGTATATTTACCACATAAAGGAATCCAACTGCTACCTCCATCTTCTGATACCTCTACTTGAACGTAGTCGTAATTGGCTTCAATTTCCCATTTAGCCCAAAAATTTAATGTTGCTGATAAAACGGTACTCAAGTTAATGTTATCATTCAGCGTAAGTAATTTGTAGCTGTCATCATTATAATTACCTGTGGGGCTATCGGTTATCGAATTTGGTGCAGAAACAAATTGGGTATTGGAAATCCCCCAATTCCCTCCTCCAGACGATGTAAAATCTGTTAATGAGGATCCATCATTAGAATAAACATCCGTTGTTTGCCCATAAATTTTTATTATAGTATCATCATTATTATAAAATCCATTATTTACTCTTAATATATAACTAAAATTTTGCCCCAAAGTAATTGAAGGATCAAGCGAATAGGATATTGAATCTTGGATAATTTGTATCAAATTCATATTGCTATATACTTTGGGAGCTCCTACTGCTGTAATCCAGCTGTCAATAGGAATAATAGAGGTAGTGAAGTTTGCTATTGTATCCATTCCTAAACATTTAATATTGTATTTTAAATAACCCAGCTGTTCGCTAATTCCTAATGGCGAGATATCTTCAAGTAATGCATATTTCCCTGCGAGCAGCGCCATATTCAGATTTTGACTTACATTGGATTTGCAAATATTGGTAATATTACTTTGTGGAGGCCAAAATCCTTCAGCAGGGTCCCCTGCTTCTGGTGTCATGGATAATATTTTTGATTTTGTGCTTTGTTCCCCATACATCCAATCGTCGGAATCACCATTAGTGATATAACCTACCGTTTGATCACCAGTACCGAAAATATAATTATTGTCAGTGGTAAGTATTTGAGCATAGTTTACGAAAACTGCTGAATCGGGAGTGAAGATAGAGTATTCATAGCCCCAAGGGTAAATTAATAAATCCCCATAGGTATGGTAATTTAAGCATATTTTAAATTGATGTTCTTCACAAAAATATTTTATTGCTTGTGTTTCTGGCTCTGAAAATGCTGCTGTGCCCCGATAGGTCTCGGCATTTGTGTTATTGGACGATCCTGTATTATCGTATCCCCAAAAATAACCGTAATTTCGATTAAGATCAACCCCGAAAGTACCATCATTATTGTCTCTTCTGTTTTTTCGCCACATCCCTCCACCATTGGGATCTGTAGTTTCGTTATAAACATAACCATCTGGGTTCACACATGGCACAAAATACATTTCAGTATTATTAACGAGGGCTTGAATTTCAGTATCGCCGCTATAATTTTCTAATAGATACCACATGTAAAATATCATTTGAGAAACTGATGCCGGCTCTCGTGCATGGTGAATGGAAGTATAAAGTACTTCAGGTTCATTTTCAGTAACATTTGGATTGTCCGATATTTTTACCCAATAAATGGGCCTTCCCTCTATGCTTGCAAAATTACCTATGGTATCTTTTATAGTAATTAAATTTGGGAAAAGATTCGCCATATTTGTAAGCTGGCTAAGTAATTCCGCATAAGTGTAATAGCCTCCCATACTGCCCAGCTGAAAATTAGCAGGCGTTTCAATACCATCAATTGCTGATGCCGAACACAGTGTATTTCGATTATTTAGACTTTTTTCGACACCACTTTTTTTTTTCTTTGCTTGTTCTTTGTTTTGATCTACATAATGTTTTGTCACATCCTCTATTAGTATTTCAACAGTAAAACCATTTTCTTTTGCAAGTGAAATTTCACCATACGAAAAGTCAGAAATAAAATGAACGTTTTTTTTATAATCTCCGTGATCTACTGCTAAACCTAGTTTCGATAGCTTTTTTATTGTCAGTTCTTTACTATCCAAATTGATTTTTGCTCTTGCATATTTTGCCTCTTGGGCATAAGATATCAATGAAAATATTGTAAATAATAAAAAGGGAAGAATTTTTTTCATCTGGTAATTTATTTTTGTAAATATAATTTAAAATTTTTAAAAAAACAAAGATTTGTATGTTAGAGCTATTTCGTAAAGTTATTATTCGATTTTTTTTAAAAATATATAGTTATAAGTAATTGAAATTTAGTTTTTTATAACTATATATGGGTAATGCTTTAAAATACTGCTTTTAATTATATGACATTTTTTATATTTTTGGCATCCAGTTGAACTTAGAGGTAGAATTTAATAGCATTCTAAAACTGAAAAATATATTTAATAAATTGTTTTTGCAGGCTTGAATTTAATAAAATTATCACAAAGTATTTTAATAATATTTTTTTGAATTTATCGTTCGTTTTTTAATTGACCATTCGAATAACTATTGGAACTTAAGAATTCGTAATTTACAGTATGATAAAAATAACATTAATTAGTGGTAAAGATCATAGTTTAAGGAGGTTTCATCCATGGGTGTTTTCTGGTGCAATAAAAAAGATAAGTGGAGACGTAAAAGAAGGGGAGTTAGTGGAAGTATACACTTCAAATAATGAATTCCTGGCAATGGGGCATTATCAAATCGGATCTATTGCTGTGCGTATTTGCTCCTTTGCCCAAGTAACACCCGATTATAACTTTTGGAAAAGTAAAATACAAACAGCATATAATTTTCGTAAACAGCTAAACTTAGTTAATAACCCATCTACCAATTGTTATCGTTTGTTTTTTGGCGAAGGGGATGGTTTGCCTGGTTTTATTATTGATTTTTATAATGGTACAGCCGTTTTCCAATCCTATTCAATTGGGATACACTTAATTAAAGATATTTTTGTTAAGGCCCTCCAGGAAATTATCGGCGAGGCGCTGATAGCTGTTTATGATAAAAGTGAAGATACGATGCCTAAAAATGCCCCAATAAAGGCAACAAATGGTTATTTATATAAAAAAAATGATACTTTAGCTGTTGGCACTATTGCAATCGAAAATAATAATAAATTTTATGTCGATTGGGAAACTGGACAAAAAACAGGATTCTTCCTCGACCAACGCGATAACCGCGAATTACTTGGTAATTACGCATCAGATAAAATGGTTTTAAATACTTTTTGTTATTCGGGTGGGTTTTCTGTTTATGCTGCCAATAGAGGTGCTAAAGAAATTCATTCTACTGATATTTCAAAAAAAGCAATTGAACTAACAGATAAAAATATTGAATTAAATAGTATAAAAAATCATCAATCATTTGCTGTCGATACTTTTGAATTTTTGAAACACAAAGAAAATATTTATGATATCATAGTGCTTGACCCCCCCGCATTTGCAAAACATCAAAATGTAAGACACAATGCAATTATGGGCTATAAGCGGTTAAACTACGAAGCTATCAAACAAATTAAGCCTGGTGGATTTTTATTTACTTTTTCTTGCTCTCAGGTAGTCGATAAAAATACATTTAACAGCACTGTCATGGCTGCTGCAATTGAAGCTGGACGCAATGTTAGGGTGTTACACCACCTTACGCAACCCGCCGATCATTGCGTTAATATTTTTCATCCTGAGGGTGAATATTTAAAGGGCTTAGTTGTTCATGTTGAATAAAATTTTAAGTTTTTAAAAACGATGTCTAATTTAAAACAAATAAAAAAATATTCCCCACATTTTAAGCATAAAGGAAAGCTTGAGAAAAGGATATATCCTGTTAAATATTTATGGGGTGTATTAATTGCTGTGGTTGCTTTTTTACTGTATTCCAATACCATCTCACATGAATACGCCTTGGACGATTCTGGCGCAATTACTGGAAATCTTTATGTAAAACAGGGGTTTAGCGGTATTTTTAATTTGTTGAAAGTAGAATTTTGGCATTTTGCAAACATGCATTTAGGATATTATCGCCCTTTGGCATTAATTACTTTCGCTATTGAGCATCACTTTTTTAACGGCAATCCACAGGTGAGTCATTTTATTAATTGTTTGATATTTACATGCTCAGGATTTATGGTATTTATTGTATTGAGTAAAGTATTTAACGCGGTCAATACATTATTCCCATTTATGATTGCGCTGCTTTTTGTCGCACATCCTATTCATACCGAAATTGTTGCCAATATTAAAGGTAGGGATGAACTTTTAAGCTTTTTTAATGTAATGTTTATGTTATGGTTCGCCTTAATTTATTTTGATACAAAAAAAATAGTTTATTTAATCATCAGTTTGATTTTTTGTTATTTGGGAATGTTATCAAAAGAAACTGCTCTTACAGGTGTGATGCTGCTCCCTGTTTTTTTATTCTACTATAAAGATTATAATGTGCGCGAATGTTTAAAAAAATGTATCCCCTTTTTTATTATTGTCATTATCTTTTTTATTCAAAAAAAATATTTATTAGGTACCTTGAGTGGCACTATTCCTTCAGATATAATAAATTACCCATACAAACTAACGAGTATTAAGTTGCCAACCACATTTATGCTTTTCGCTTTTTGTTTGAGACTATTGATAGTTCCACATCCTTTGCGTTATGATTATTCTTTTGATCAGATACCTGCAGTAAATTTTGCTAGCATATGGGCATGGCTTGGTATTGTATTGTTTTTTGTGGGAGTTTTTATCACCTTCAAACAAACCCTGAAAAAAACTACCTGGGGCTTTGCTCTTAGCTTGTTTTATATCACTTTAATTCCTGCTTTAGCATTTACCATATTACGTGGTGGTATTTTTGCCGAACGATTTTTGTTTTTCCCCTCTCTGGGCTTTTGTATAGCACTGGTTTATGGTGCTTCGCTATTGGTAAAAATGGATATCCCCAACACATTAAATTCATTCAAGGAACTCTTAAAATTAAATTCGAAATTTATTCTCATTTTATCTATCCCTTTTGTCTTATACTCGGTAAAAACATATAGTCGAAATTTTGCATGGAAAAATAATTTATCACTGTTCACCGAAGATTTAAAAACAGGTAGTAGAAGTGCACAAAATCAGCACCATGTTGGGAACCAGTATTTATATCTTTCTTCAATTGAAAAAGATTCTTTAAAAAAGAAAGAATATACAGATATCTCCCTCAAGGCCTTAAGACAATCGCTTAAAATTCATCCCCGCTTTGGCGAAAGTTATTACCTTATTGGGCTCACCTATCAACTAATAATTCCCAATAGCGATTCGGCTATTTATTATTATAATAAAGCCATAGAAACGGCACCTAGTCATTCCGATAGCTATTATCACTTAGGTATTGCTTATCAAAATTTAGGGAAAAATAATGTAGCATCTTATTTTTATAACGAAGCTGTTAGGTGCAATCCGCAATATCAGGAACCCAAAAAAGCAGCTGCCGATTTGAAAGCAATGGGTATTGATGTCTTTATTAACCCATTAACAGCCATCGTGGATTCAACAAATGCTAATAAGGATACCAGGTATTTTTTTGATTTAGGTAATTATTATGCCTCTCAAGGGGATTATTCTAAGGCGGCTCAAAATTTCACCAGCGCTATCGAACAGGATGAAACTAATAATAACGCTTTTGTTAATTTAGCTAATTGCTATGGTATGTTGAAACAATATGATAAATCATTGGCTATTTCCAATCAATTGCTTCTTAAAAATCCTAGAAATACTTTCGCATTAAAAAATATTGCTGTTGTTTACAATATTATGGGAGATTTGAAAAAATCAAACGAGTATTTGAGTAAAATAAGGGAAATTGAAAATGATAAATAAATTATTTCTATAAGGCTCCCGAAAGCATCATTTAATTAATGGTTCTTATTAACCTGGTTTCTATTTATAATAAGTTTTAAACATACTAATTTTTTAAAAGAAAAATATTTTAAGAGATATATGAATTGTACGGATTATCTATATAAAAATTCCTTTTGTGCCAAAAAATATTACTAATTTTTATTGCAATTGTTTGCTTATAATGGACGATAATCTCTTATAAAACAATCAAATATTTTTTTAATATTATCTGTTTTTTTAATTACAGTTGAGGTTTAATCCCTTAAACTGTTTTTTTGTTTTTAAATAACAATTATGAAGATGAAATTAAAAGCTTGAGCAAAAAAAATGCTTCCACTATGGAAGCATTTTTTTTGAAAATGTTAAATAAAATATTGTTTAATATAATTCTATTTATGAGTTTTTTCGTCTGAAACAGTCAGTTTTTTTCTGCCTTTGGCTCTACGGGAAGCTAATACCCTGCGGCCATTTGCCGACGCCATTCTTTCACGGAAACCATGTTTATTTACTCTTTTTTTTCTTGACGGTTGATAAGTACGTAATGCTTTCATTAGTTCTATGTTGTGTTCTTCTTAAATTCTGAAAAACTAATTTATAATTTTCTTTTTCTAAATTCGGATTGCAAATATATGCAATTTTCCATTCCTACAACTATTTTCTTTGAAATCTTATTTTAAATTAATCTTTTATCTTTAAAATACTCACTAATAGGCATGTTTTAAGCCCTTTAAAAATTCTTATTTTTATTTTTATTTCCATTTAGAAATTTAGGCTATTTTTGCAACACAATTTAATGGAAACTAAAAAACAGGTGCTTTTAATTTTTATTTTATAATTAGAATAAAACGATAGCGCTCTGTCGGTATTAACAACACTTTAAAAAAATAATATGAAAAAAATCAACTATTTATTGGCATTTATTTTATTTGTATTTAGCAGTTCTATTTTTGCTGCAACCTGCGGTCCCGACGATCCCAAAATACAAAATAAAATTATAGGTTTATGGGAAGTAGGTTCAGGCAAAGCAAGAATTAAAATTGTTGCTTATGGTGATAAATATGCAGGGAAAATGGTGTGGTTGAAAGAGCCTACTTATCCTGATGGGAAAATTAAAGTAGATAAAAATAATAAAGTTGAATCTCTTAGAACTGTTCCTCTCTTGGGATATACCAATCTTATTGGTTTTATTGATAAGGGGGATGGAAAATATGAGGACGGCACAATTTATGACCCTGAAAATGGAAATACTTACAAATGTGTAATTACAATAAAGGACGAGAATACTTTAGAAGTAAGAGGCTTTGTTGGCATTTCTTTATTTGGTAGAACCGACGTTTGGAAAAGGGTAGCCCTAAAAGAATAATTTATGTATAAAGGTATTCTATCTATTCTTTTATGTCTTTTTGTTCAACTTTTTTCGGTTTATGGACAAAACGATTCAATTTTTTTTGAAGAAGAGGATTTAAGCATCTATAATAATGTAGTATCTTTGCCTACTAAGCGTTACTGCACTTCTAAAGTTTCTGGTCTAAGCCCTAGTAAATTAATATCTTTTGGGTTCGATTACCAGGGTAGCTCCACTTATACTGCTGGTGCGGATAAACTTAATGGATTTTCAGATGAAACAGCAAAAAATAACTTTAATTACGGAACTCGGTTCGCTGCGAATTTACCCTTTATTTCTAATACAAAATTGCTTGTAAACCTCGGTATTAATTGGTGGAGTAATAATTATTCTTTTGAAAATAAGGCCGATTTAAAAAACCCCTTCATTAAAACATTAAATAATAATGGTTTAAGAACTACTGGAGCAAACCTCACTGTTTTTAAACCTTTTAACGAATTTTGGTTTACTCTCGCTCAATGTTCTTTTGATTTTAATGGGGATTTTAAAACCAGTCAATTGCCTCAATTAAATCAATTAAAAGTATCTGCAACTATTATTATAGGCAAAAAGCCTATCGACAGAAGGATCTGTGGGATTGGTATCGCTAGGACTTATCGCGCCGGTGAACTTTCGCTTTTTCCAATTTTACTTTACAACTACACATTTCCAAACAAAAAATGGGGTATCGAAGCCCTTTTACCTGCCAAAGCTAACATTAGGTACGCTATAAATTCCAGAAATTTAATTTTTGCCGGGTTTGAATTAGAGGGTAACTCCTATCGGTTAAATAACCTAATGGCTGAAAATACATCCCAATTGCCTGCAGCATATAATGCTTTAGAGTTAAGAAGGTCCGAATTTAGACCTAGAATTACTTATGAGTTTTCATTATACAAGTTTTTTTGGATTTCTATTCAGGCTGGCTATCGTTATAATTATAAGTTCAATATGGATAATGGAAACTTTTATAGGGGCGCAGAAGATAAACCCTATGTTACGGCTAATTCGTTTAGCAATTCTTTTTATACGTCCTTCTCTTTAAACCTGGTTTCCCCCTAAATCTTCTTTCATTGAAAGGCCTAGGTAATATTTTTTGATTTTAGGTATTGTTAAAAAACAACTTACACATTTTGGCTTGTTCTTCTGCCGCTGCCAAACACTCTCTATCATGCAGCCACAGGCTGGCTTACGGCTGCGTTGTAAAATCGGTAAATAGCTAAGGCTATTCGCGCCTGTCCACTTTATCGCTCCCCCAGCCAAAGGCTTACCTTTACTAAAAAGGGGAGGGTTACACTGAGAAGAGCTTTTTTAAAACACAAATTTGCATTATTGCAACATAAGTAATATCTTTAAAAAAAAATAATAGACTTTTTTTAAAAAAATAATTATATTATTTAAAAATTTCAAAATATGGAGTTTATGAATATGAAAAAAAATTAACTAATTGTTATTTAGTTTTAGCTGTTTTTTTGATGGAAATTATCCTCAGTAATAGTTTTCTTTCAAATTAATTTAATAAAAAAATTATAGGATCACCTTTTAAATTTTTTATAACATGAAGTCTTTATCGGTAGGCTCTATATTATTTCTGTTTTTTTTGCAAATTCAATTTGGTCTTGCCCAAAATGTAGGTATTAATACCTCAGGCTTATCACCTAATACTGCTGCATTGTTGGATATAGATGCAAACCCTAATTTTAACAAAGGTTTGTTAATTCCCCGAGTTACATTTTCACAGCGAACTGGAGCTAATTTCAATCCTCTATCCGCTGCAGCGCAAGGGCTTACTGTTTACCAAACCGATGCCGGTGGCTTGGGCGAAGGCTTTTATTATAATACCAGCACCAGCACCACTCCCACCTGGGCGTTTTTATTAAATAATAACAGCGGCTGGTCACTAACTGGCAATGCAGCAACCACCCCTTCCAGCTCCGCTATTGGCACAGCCATTGCTACTGGTCAAAATTATGTGGGCACAAGCGATTTAAAAGATTTTGTAATGGCTACCAATAATTTGGAGCGATTACGCATCAACAGTGCCGGTAATATTGGGATTGGTACCTTAAGCCCCACCAGCACAGCATTATTAACAATTAATCCAACAACAAATGCGCTAAGGGATGCTATTGATATTACCATGACAGGTGCTACATCCACCGCTACTGGCCTAAATATTTCTGCTGGCAGCTTAAACGTAAATGGTATAAGTGTTGCTAATAGTAGCAGTTCCCAATCCAGTCTTTTCTATGGCATTGGTGCTGTATTATCTTCTACTAATATTGTTTCGGGATATAATGCCTACAGGAACTCCTCTGGCTTAAGCTATGGTATTTATGCTATCAATGGCACTAACGCTTCCTATGCAACCAATGCTAATACTTGGGCAGCTTTCCTGCAAGGAAGAACCGTTATTTCATCAGAATCCTCCCCTTCTTCAGGGCTTGGTACCGACTTGGAAATAAGAAATACCAGCACCGGCAGCTCCCCTGTAACACTTTCCATGCGTCAAAGTACTAGCAATACAACAAGTGGCAATGTGCTGGCAAATATTAATTTTGGCGATAATCATCAGACTACTCCTCAGGCACAAATTCAAGTAGCCCGGGATGCCTCCGGCGGAACAGGAGATTTACCTTCCAACATGATTTTTTCTACTACTCCCGATGCTACCACCACCCTTACCGAAAGAATGAGAATAACAAATAATGGTAATGTAGGGATAGGAACCACGAGTCCCAACTCCAAGCTAAGCATAGTAAACTCTGCGATACAGGGTATCCAATTAGATGGTTATGGGACAAGCGGCCACGGAATTAAGCAGCGTTGGTTGGGCGGCACGTCCGCTTCGCCTAGCTCCCCTGTCGCTGGTAATGAAATTAACATTTTGGAATTTTATACCGGAGGTACTAATGCCGCTTATTTTACGACTCCCTCTGTAAAAATGACAGCGCAAATAGGTTCGGCTATTGGATCAGTATTATCTAGTGTAGATTGGCATTTCTACACCAATTCTACAGGAACTGGCACTCCTTTTAAGGCTATGACCATTCAGGGGCAGACAGGCAATGTAGGGATTGGTACTACTAGCCCGGGAGAAAAATTAACTGTTGCTGCTGGCGCGACTGATGCAACTTTTTTTGATGGAGTTAACATAAAATATAGATACGCTCCTGACCCAGCAAACACCTATCGTTATTGGATGATAGCTAACACTTATAGTGTTGGCATGTCTGTTGGTAATTCTCCGGCATTAATGTTTACAAATGGTGACAGCTATCTGCGAAGTTTAATTGTAAATCAAGATGGCTTAAGTTTTTTTACTAATGGAACTACAAATGGAAATGCTACTGAAAAAATGCGCATAACCACAGCAGGTAATATAGGTATTGGAACTGCATCCCCCTCTACCCAGCTGCATACCACTGGTAGCGTTCGCTTTCAAACCCTTACCGGTACGGGAAATCGTTTTGTTATTACTGATTTAAATGGGAATATTTCTGCCGGCGCTGCTACCACTGCTGGTATAATAACAGGAAGCGGCACTTTAAATTATGTTCCTAAATGGACACCCGATGGAGCTACACTTGGTAATAGCAGTATTTTTGATAATGGAACTAATGTGGGGATTGGGACAGTCAGCCCTGAATCACCATTACATGTGGCCGGTAATATAAGACTTTCCTCTATTGCTTCGCAAAATAGATATATATTAATTGGTAATGATGCAGAAGCGAATACAGGAACTGGTTCATTGGCAATTCAAGCTGGTGCTGGTTCCAATGGATATGGAGGGTCACTCAGTCTTTTTGCCCATGCGCACACTACAAAACCTGGCTGGGTTTCAGTTGGTCTTTCTACTGGCGCTGGTTCTGGTGCTACAGAAGGAAGATTTACGGTGAATAACCAAGGTCTTTCTGGTGGAACGGATTTATTTACTGTTTTAAGAACCGGTAACGTAGGTATCGGTACCTCTACACCAGAAACGCTATTAAATTTACCAACCACAGGAACTGCAAGGATTGGTACCGGTGCTGCTGGGCGAGTAGATTTGGATATTGATGCAAGTGGAGCACCCGTTATAGGTAGATTAAGAGCTGCAAAAAACGGAGCGTACGAAGCCGCACTTTCATTTTGGACACAGACTTCTGCTGGAGCATTTGGTGAAAGAGTTAGAATAGATGGAAGTGGCAACGTAGGTATTGGAACAACAAGTCCTTTAGCGAATTTGGATGTTAGGGGAACTTCATTTCGAGATTCTAAATTTTCGAGCACTAAAGTAATTGAATTGAATTTCCCAAATACTGTTGCCGATCAAAAGGTGGATTTATATATGACTGGCGCACAGGTATTCTGGGGCAGTATAACTGTAAGTATAGAAGATTCCTATAACTATCAAAATGCAAGTGGAGGCCTCACCAAGAAATTTTACCTTGGTTTGAACGCCGGTAATGCTATTTACACAAACGAAAACAGGTATATTGACGAAGGAGGTTCTACAGCTAATAATTATGCAATTTCTGATTTACGATGGGATGCTGTAAATTCAAGGTATTATATTACAATTGTTCATAGAGTTTCAACAGCTAACGCACCAAGAATTACATTGAAAGGTGCTACGCGTGACGAAAGTAATACAGATAATTTCACCACCTTTACAGCAGGGCCAGTATATACTACTGACCAAACAAGCTACCCAAGGCCGTACATAACTTTTAACAATAGCATAGGAATTGGTACAGCCTCGCCCTCATCACAGTTACATACCACCGGCAGTGTGCGTTTCCAATCCCTTACCGGCACAGGCAACCGTTTTGTAATTACTGATTTAGATGGTAATTTATCTGCCGGCGCTGCTACCACTGCCGGTATAATAACAGGCGGCGGTACTTTAAATTATTTACCTAAATGGACTCCAAATGGTACTACACTTGGAAATAGCATCATTTTTGATGATGGAACTAATGTAGGTATTGGCACTAATTTACCACAAGCAAAATTAGATATTGTGGGTGGAATAAGAAGTAATTCCAGCACACCTTTAGACCTTGTTTCAATTGGAACAGGAACATACAACCGAACGGTTCTTTACCACGACTTAACTTATGGTTATATGCTAGAAAGAGCTCGCACAACAGATGCATCTAACGGCACCATAATTGACTGGAGCATAAATCAAAGAGGAGGAGGCACCCCGGCATTGATAGCTAAAGGTAATGGCAATGTGGGTATAGGAACTGCTAGCCCGGCTGCAAAACTTGAAGTTGTCGGGACAAGTGCAAGGGTATCAAATTCAGGGGATGCAAAATTTGAATTTTTTGGTTCTTCAGCAGACCGTGGGTTTGTTGGATGGCAATCTACCGCCCCTGTTGGGGTTTATTTGCTCAATAAAGACAACTCTCCCATTATGTTCGGAACAACCAATGCCGAAAGAATGAGAATTGATGCAGCAGGCAACGTAGGTATTGGAACAACGGTGCCAAATGCACCGCTTACTTTGGGTAATGCCGTAACTACAAATTTAAGCCCAGAGCTAAGTGTAAATTCTACTGGAAATAAGCCATTGTTTGTTGGGCAAACAAATGGGAATTTAGGTCTTATGATTGGTTATGATGGTAATGATATTCAAGGAAGGACTGGAGCCAATTTTGCCACAAATGGCGACTTAACGTTAAATAAATACGGAGGCAATGTTGGTATTGGAACTTCAACACCAGCAAAAACAGTTTCCATTGGCCAAAATATAGCTGCAAATAATACAGATTACGCTATAGAAATTTTAAGACATGGAACATTGGCGAGTCCGGGAACTTATAGTGCCAGTAGCCCTGCCATTATTATCAATGATATTTCGGGAGATGGACCCACTTCTTTGGAGGCGCAGGGTCTATTGCAAATTAATGCATCCCGCATTGCTGATGCAGACCCTAATGCAGCGAATGCTCTTTTGTTAAATGTCTCGAATGATAACGGTAGTGCACTTGCAGTTAATGCCAAGCGCAATATAGGAATTGGAACAACATCCCCCTCTACCCAGCTGCATACAACCGGTAGCGTTCGTTTTCAATCCCTTACCGGCACAGGCAACCGTTTTGTTATTAGTGATTTAAATGGTAATATTTCTGCCGGCGCTGCTACCACTGCCGGCATAATAGCAGGAAGCGGTACTTTAAATTATTTACCTAAATGGACACCAGATGGAGCAACACTTGGTAATAGTTTAATCTTTGATAATGGTACAAATGTTGGTATTGGAACAACAAATCCTTCAGCGAAACTTCATGTACCAGGCGATTTTAAAAGGGGCGAAGTTTATCAAACAACTGTTTCAAGAAGCCTTACTCAAAATGCTGGAGATTATATTGAGATTGGAGCTTTTACAAACAATGGCGTTGGATTTTATGCTGAATTTTCAATTTATACACACGCATGCGGTGTGATACAAATGGAAAATTTTAAATTTATGACAACCTCATACTCAAGCGGTGTTTCCGGTTCCTGGATAGAATTACCTCTTGAAGGAAGTAATGACCTTTATAACAATACTCAAGCAATAGCTATAGATGTGATGAATCCAGATCGGACAACTACAGGCAGCCCTGTTTATGCAAGATTACGAACCAAAGCTGGTACCTGCAGCACAATGGGTGTAACAGTGATTATTAACACAAATGTTGGATTCACTCCAAGCACTGGTTCTGGTGTTGGCGGAGTTGTCCAACCTGGATATTTAGGAAGTAACAAATGGCAGTTTCCTGTATCTCCAACTGCCTGGAATAATACTTCGTCGGGCCTCTTTATTACAAGCAATGGCAACGTAGGTATTGGAACAACAAGCCCTCAAAAAACTTTAGATGTAAATGGAGCCTTCCGGGTGGATGCCCCCAATAAAATAACTCAAATCACGGAGCATTTTTCTTTGTTTTCAGGTACAATTTCAGGACCCGGCAACTGGCCTTCTTGTACCGATCCTGCTAAAATTGTAACCATAGGAACTATAACAAGTGGTGCTTATGCCCCTATTGAAATTGAGATATATGGCACCCATAGGGGATATAATAATACAAGTTATTTTGAATATAAAAAATTTATAATAATGGTAGGAGATGTAGTAAGTGCAATACAGGTGCTTTCGGGAGGAGGGCAAAATACTGTAAACCTTTGGAATGGTTCAACAGCCGGTTTATACAATAATATTTTTATTGGAGGAGGATTTGATATCCGTTTACAAATTCAGCCTGTTTGTGGCGCAAATTTTAATTATAATTATATTGTTAAATATGCTACTTCCAGTTTCACTCCTAGTGCTACGCGCGCATGGTAATTTTATGTTTTTTATTCAATAAAATACCCAATTAAGAATTGAATTTATTTTAAAATAAGTACGAATGCATTCCTTAGCAGCATTATTAATACTAAAGTGAATTATATATTAGTCCAAAATTGAAATGATGAGATTTTAAATAAAAAGTTTAATCTCAATAATCCAAATTCAGACAATATGATTATCTTTACAAAAAAGTAAATTATGATACGCACAATTATAACCCCATTAAATACAGATCTGCATTTATCAATCCCCAAGGATTATATAGGCAAACAAATCGAAGTTTTACTTTATACTACGGATGAAGTAAAAGAAGAAAAAGCGAACAAAACGAATACCGGCAAACTGCGTGGTACCCTTAATTTATCGGATGAGCAATACAAAGATTTTCAACAACATGCTAAAGATATACGCAACGAATGGAACAGAGATATCTGATAGATACCAATGCTGTTATTGATTATCTGGCCAATAAGTTGCCAAACAACAGCGCTAATTTAATTGACAGGATAGATACTCATATTTCTGTTATTACCCGTATGGAACTTTTATCCTGGCATAAAGCTACAAATGAGCAAATACAGGTGTTGCAAGAGTTTATTAATAGCTCTACTGTTGTTGGTTTAGAAGAAAAAGTAATTCTTAAAGCAATTGATATTCGTAAAAACTACCGCTTAAAACTCCCCGATGCCATCATTGCTGCTACTGCACTAGTGAACGAAATGGATTTCATTTCCCGCAATATTTCGGACTTTAAAAATAGTACCGGACTCCATGTGATCGATCCTTGGAATTTATAAAAACCTCGAAAAATAACAAAAATAAACCAACACTTACCAATGGGGCAATACAAGAATAGGAGCAAGCAGAATAGCACATAGTCCAATCTTGTTGAAAACGCTCAATATCAAATATTGGAGGAAGAAAGGTTACAGCGGTTTTTATAATTAATATTTTTTTAAAAAATTAGACTCTTTTCCGAAAAATAAAAACTAATTTTCATAAATTATCCTGTATTGTTTTCAAAATTCCCGAAAGTATTTAATAAATTTGTACAGTATCATAAATTATCCAAATAAGTTTTTAACTTTTTTTTTGAAGATATTAAGAAAATAATATGAAATATAAATCGAAGACACCGGCTATCTTATTGTTAGAAGATGGTAAAGTATTTTACGGTAAAGCGGCAGGTAAAATAGGAACGGCTAGCGGTGAAATATGTTTTAATACTGGTATGACCGGCTATCAGGAAATATTTACAGATCCATCCTATTTTGGTCAGATAATAGTAGCTACCAATGTTCATATAGGTAATTATGGTATTAATAAGGATGAGGTGGAGTCGGGCTCAATAAAAATATCGGGCTTAATTTGTAAGCAATTTAATGAGTTTCATTCGCGGCAACGTTCTGATGGTTCCTTAAAGGATTATTTTTTGCAGCATAACATAGTGGCTATTTCGGATGTAGATACCCGCGCAATAGTTCGTTATATTCGTGATAAAGGTGTTATGAATTGTATTATTTCATCTGAAACCTCAGATATTACGGAGCTTAAAGATAAACTTTCAAAAGTACCTTCTATGATTGGCCTGGAGCTATCCTCGCAGGTAAGTACTGTCAATCCTTATTTTATAGGAGAACCAAGTGCCGAATATAAGGTTGCAGTAAGCGATTTTGGTGTTAAAAAAAACATACTAAGATCATTGGTTGAACGAGGGTGTTATTTACAGGTATTTCCAATGAAAACTTCTTTTGATGAAATAATGAAATGGAAGCCCGATGGATTTATGATTTCCAATGGTCCAGGCGATCCTTCTGTAATGCTGGATGAAGTTTTAACAGTAAAGAAAATAATAAATTCGGCATTACCTGTTTTTGGCATCTGTCTAGGCCATCAATTAATAGCAGAAGCATCAGGCATATCTACTTTTAAAATGCATAATGGCCATAGGGGTATTAACCATCCTGTTAAAAATCTTATTACTCAAAAATGCGAAATAACATCTCAAAATCATGGCTTTGGAGTGAAAAGGGAGGATGTAGCTAAAATAAAAAATATAGAAATCTCCCATATTAACTTGAACGATAATACCATTGAGGGTTTGCGTTATACCGACAGGGATGTTTTTTCGGTGCAATATCACCCCGAAGCATGCCCAGGTCCATCCGACTCGCGTTATTTGTTTGATGATTTTATTGCAATGATTGCATCTGTAAAAAAAGCAAATAAAAAAAATGTAGTTACTGCTTAAAATTAATAAACCAATTAGTTAATTAATGCTCTAAAAAACAATGTTTAGTTTTATTGCTGCAAGGATGGATTAATTTAAAATTGCTTAAGCCTTAAAGTTAGTTATAAGTGCTGTTTAAAAAGTATCTGCTTTTTTTATAATAGCTATTTTAAACAATTGATGGATGTTGAAATTATCAAAAGAATTGATAAAAAATGATTTCCTATAATATTGATTTCAAATTCAATTAAATTTAATAAAGTATCATGTTAACCTTATCCATTCTCATCTTCATTAAAGTTCATTGGGTTGATGTATGGGATATAGTATTGGTTGCTGTCCTTATTTATCAGTTTTATTATCTGATAAAAGGAACAGTAGCTATCAATATATTTTTCGGAATTTTATTGTTTTATTTATTATGGTTAATAATAAAAGTGCTTAATATGCAGCTTTTTGGAAGCATATTAAGCAAATTTATTGATGTTGGTTTTATTGCATTGTTAATTGTATTTCAGCAGGAAATAAGACGTTTTCTTCTATTTATAGGTACCAGCGATCTATTTAGAAATGGGAAATTAAGTAAAGGTCTTTTTGATTTTAAATGGCAAGTAAATAATGAGCAGCTTCTTGATATCAACGCCATTGTAAAAGCATGTAAAAACATGAGTGAAAGTAAAACAGGGGCAATTATAATTTTAACAAAAAATAATGACCTTAAATTTTATGCTAACACGGGAGATGCTATAGATGCTAAAGTTTCGGTAAGAATTATTGAGAGTATATTCTATAAAAATTCACCATTGCATGATGGCGCTGTAATAATATCCAATAATAAAATAACAGGTGCGCGATGCGTTCTGCCAGTTACAGAAGATTCTGATTTTCCTGCCCATTTGGGAATGCGCCATAGAGCGGCGGTTGGCATCACCGAAAATACAGATGCTATTGCTTTGATAGTTTCAGAACAAACAGCTGAAATTTCTTTCTCAAAACAAGGTAATTTAATTCATACCTTAACTCCCCAAAGATTGAGAGAATTGCTTGAGAAAGAATTTAATTAATGGACTCAAACTCTAGGTTTAACAAGGTATCATAAAAATATTTTTTTAAAAAAAAATACCAATTTTTATTGTGTCATTACCAAAAAAAAGTAATGATTTTTAAAGGGATTATTAAATACTTCCCGAAAAGATTAATTACATTTAGGAAAAATTTTTAATAAATAACTATATTTGAATTTATTATAGAATTAGTGGCATTTTTAATTTTTGGTTTACCATAGGAGAGTCATATAAATCCTGAATTAAAATGTCCAATTAATAAAATTAGTATCTTCAAAAAAAGTGTCATTTATTATTGAAGCTATTCACTAAATTACTTGTTAATAACAATAAAATTATAATTAATAAAGGAGCATTAGATACGGATGGTGCAGGTTTTATTGGATCTAAGGTATTTGAGGCTTTAATTAAACAAGGTAAAAAAGTAAGCTGTTTAGATAATTTTGCCACAGGAGAAAAAGAGAATATTTAACATTTATTCACAAGTCCCAATTTTGAATTTAACAAATACAGATTAATTTCACCAAATTGAATTCCCCTAATAATAATAATCAATTTCCAACCAATTGGTATGCGATTTATACCAAGCCAAGAGCCGAAAAAAAGGTTTTTGAACGACTTGTCTTAAATGGCTTTAACGCTTATTTGCCATTAGTTACAAGCATAAGAGTATGGAGTGATCGAAAAAAGAAAATAGCAACGCCATTGATTTCATCTTATGTATTTGTAAATACTAAGTATGATGAATTGTTTAATGCACTTACAATTAAGGGTACTTCCGGGATACTTAGATACTTGGGGAAACCCGCAATAATCAGAGATCATGAAATAGAAAATCTGAAAATTTTAATGAATGACTCAGAGCAATTTACAAAACTTGAAAATGATACCTTTGAAAAGGGGGGGGGAAGTAGAAGTGATAAAGGGACCTTTTACCGGTTTAATTGGACAATCTTTAAGTATTCAAGGTAAACATAGGATTATTATAGAAATTGAAGCGCTAGGGAGTAGGATGGCCGTTAAAGTGCCTTTGGGGTTTGTGAGGAAGAGGGTTCCGCATGTTACTTCAAATAAAGTATTTTAGTTTCTGCTGATCTACGATTATATTAAATTTTATGAGTTTCATCCT
>Ga0114966_10000499_pt1 | contig 37520 bp, 29 predicted proteins | sample M_130207_XF_Meta_FD_87029 | JGI IMG/M metagenome (GOLD analysis project Ga0114966, IMG submission 87029) | Freshwater microbial communities from Lake Montjoie, Canada to study carbon cycling - M_130207_XF_MetaG | ecosystem: Environmental > Aquatic > Freshwater > Lake | place: Lake Montjoie... | reverse complement strand
TCGGATTCTCGATCTTCTGCATTCGAATGAGCAATCCCCAGCTTGGCCAATCCGGCTCCCTTCAGGCTCATCTTGTGTTGGAATCGACCGGTTCTCCAGGCTCATCTTGTATTGGATAAGACTAGCACTAGGTGGAATCGGAAACGAAGTGCTAAGATCGCTCAATATTCACGAGGTGGGATCTATGCCGTCTTATTCACTTACCCAGTTTTCCAGCGATGTCGTGCAGCCCGAAAATGCCGCGGGCGTCGTTTCTATCTGCCGAAAGCTACAAATGGACGTAGCGTTGGCGAATTGGTCTGCAGGCATTGAAGCCAAGCTGCAAAAGGGTGAAGCGTATTGGGACCTTGCCTGCGCGTTACGGCAGATTGCGACTGGCCTGCAGCCCAGGAACTATTTGGAGATCGGCGTACGGCTCGGAAGTTCGACGGCAATGGTGGCCGCGACGGTACCACAGGTAAACATTGTCGCCTTCGATCTTTGGATCTCTCCCTATGCGGGGCTAGATAATCCAGGCCCGGACTTTGTACGGAGCCAGTTGAAGGGCGTAGGTCATCAGACGGAAGTGACGTTTGTCGATGGGAACAGCAAAGTAACGGTACCCCTCTACTTGGCGACGCATCCCGACGTTCGCTTCGACGTCGTAACCGTCGATGGGGACCATTCCGACGAAGGAGCTTGGGCCGACTTGACGTCTGTGGCCGAAGTGGTTGTCGCAGGCGGCTATCTGCTCATCGATGACCTGGTGCTTCCGTGTCACACTCTGCTGCGCGTCTGGCGGCGGTTCCAGGAAGAGTATGGTGACCGGTTTGAGTTCCTTGAGAATCTCACTGACCATTACGGCACCGGGGTGGCTCGGCGGAAGGAGTAGGCCGGCCTTTACCACTGCAGCGATAAGTTAAATCGAAACGCCCGTCCGTCGTTCAAAGTATTCGTAATGAACCCAAACTCCGGGGTGCCCAGAATGCTCCCCGGTTCGGCGAACTGCGGCGTATTCAACAGGTTGATCGACTCTGCGCGGAGCAGCAACTGCCAATCGCGCCGCAGCTTCCACGTCTTCGCCAACGCCGCGTTCACGTTCCGTATGGCCCCCTTGCGGAAGACGTTCGCACCCAGGTTCCCCGCCTCCGCGCCCGGCGAGATGGCCGCAAAAGCGCTCCGCGGTAGCCCCGCTACCGACGTGTCGGGATTACCGAAGCTCCGGCCCAAAATCGAGGGATCAACCAAGTTCGGTCGGTCCCCGCCATTGCCGTCCACGTTGCCAAACCCGGGACCATCCAACGTCGTCAGATTGAACGGCGTACCCTGCTTGAGTAGCGCCACCATGCTGATCGTCCAACCCTTCGGCAGGTCGTAGCTGACCCGCGCCAAAAAGGCATGGGGCTGATCAAACTGGCTGCGGGATTTCCGATCTCGGTGCGTCTCAAACTCGCTCTGGCTCCGCGACAGCCGCGAGTCGGCGTCGTAAGCCGTGTTCGTGTAGTCGGCCCCCAGATCCATCGCCTTACTGAACCAATACGCCGTATCCACCGTGAACCGCTTCACCTTCGGCGCCACCAGCGTCACCCGACCCGCGTCAAAATAGCCCCGCGATCCGTTCAGCACCCACCGCACATCCGCCAGCACGGCATTGGCGCGGCGCTCGTTGATCGTCGCCGTCGTCAGTGGAATCCCCGGCGTCGGATGGGCCCGGTTCAGGTACCACATGATCGGCAATTTGTGCGCCCGGCTGCCCACGTAGCCGGCCTGCATCCGCCAACCCCCGCCCAGCCCCCGCTCCCAACTGAAGTTGTACTGGTAGTGGTACGGAGTCGCCAACTCCGGATCCAGCAGATACAGATTCCCCTTCGGCGTCCCATTGATCCCGCTCCCGAGCGGGTTTACCAGGTCCGGGGCCAGAATCACCAGCTTCACGCTCCGGGGCGGTGAAAAACGAACCTGCGAATACGATACCGGCAAAATCTCTCCGAAGTGCACCCCCACCGCCCCGCGCAAAACACCCGCCTTCCCCGGCAACTGGTAGGCAAATCCCACCCGCGGTGCCAGATTGTTCCGGTCCGCGCCATACGGGATTTCGTTCAAGCCATGGACCTCGTTCGGTCGACCCACCAACTCCCACCGCAGGCCAAACTGAACCGTCAGGCTGGTCGATACCTTCCACGAATCCTGCGCGTACAGCACGCCCATCGTCTGCCGAAATCCGCGATGGACATTGCCCACCGAGGCCAAATACTGCGACGGAGTACCAAGTCGCAAATTCTCAATTCCCGTCCGCCCAAAATCGTTCGAGAACGTCACCACCCCCCGATGGGCGTCACTTTCAATGCCGTTGAACTGTCGGCGCGTCAGCCCCGCGCCCGCGCTCAGCGTGTGCCTGCCAAAGCTCGATGCATATTGCGCCTCCTGCCGAAAAATATTCTGCGCCCGGTCGATCGGGATCGCCGCCAACGGCCCGAGCGTTCCCAGCCCCGCCGTTGATACCATCGCGCCCACCGCGTTCGGCTCCGGCACGAGCAATGAGCCCACCCGGTCAAAGCCCGTCGAAAGCTGCAGCTTGCCGCCATAATTCCACGTCAGTCGAGCCCGATGCGAACGCGTCGTCGTGTCTGGATTCTGGCCCGCGATCAGTTGAAAAGCGTCAACGGTCTGGCCCGTGAACTGGTACGTTCCGAAAACGCGATTCTTCGTCCCCAGGTCTTGCTCCCACCGAACGCCCCCGTCGTTACTATCCACCCGCTGCGGCGCGTTCGTATTCAGCTGCCGCGTCCCGTTATTGCGGTTCGGCAACTCCGGTCCGAAGGCGTTGAGATACCGTTGCGCTAATTGCCGTCGTGCGGGCTCCATCACGAGCGCCGTCCGCTCGTCCGCATAGGGCACCAACACGTTGCCGTTCACCTGTCCCCGCAGCTTCTCCTGCGTGCCCTGCAACGAAACGAACGCGTTCCGCCAAGGACTCCAACCCGTCTGAAATCCGTAGCGATTTTCCCGCGCCGGCTTCACGTCACCAACTTGAAAAAAGGCCCGCGCCGAAAAAATGCTGTTCTGGTGATTGGCAAATGCGTTGCCGTGCCATCCCGCGCGCCCCTGCGCCGCGACCGTCAACGGCCCTGCCGACCCAAGCCCAAACTCCGATCCAAAATATCCCCGCTCTGCCCGAAACTCCTGCGCCAGCGTCGCCGTCGCGCCCAGGCGAACATTCAACTCCTTCAGCGCATTGTTGTCCACCAGATTGAACTGGATGTTCTCGTTCCGCCGACTCTCGCCCTTGGCCGCGTCCTCTTTCCCGAGCAGATTCAACTCCACTCGCTTTTGCGCCTCATTAGCCTCGGGCTTCTGCGCCCAAATGGCCCCGGCGGCGCTCATCACAAAAACTAAAAGTAGGTAGTTCAAAAGTCGATCGCTTCCAAAATTTCGGACGGCTTCTTGTCAAATGCTTTCGAGATCGAAAGCAGGCTCTCCATGCTCGGCAGATGCGTACCCCGCTCAATCGCGCTGATCTGCGACACGCTCAGTTTCGTCGTCGCCGCCAGGTCCTTCAGCGACCAATCCCGCTCCACCCGCAGCATCTTGATCCGGTGCCCGAGCCGCTCCCGCAGTCGGTCCTGCGGCGTCTTCCCAAGTCCAAACGTGTCGATCGCGTTCCGCAACGTCTGCCGCAACTGCGCCAGCGAAAACGGCTTCGACAGATAGTCGAAAACGTTCATCTTAAACGTCAACCGCATGTCTTCAAGCGAGGGATAGCCCGTGACGACAATCACGCACAACCCCGGCCAACGGGTCTGCAACTGCTCCAGCACCCGATCGCCTTTGAAATCCCCCATCTTCATATCCAGCAGCACAATGTCCGGCAGGTGCTGCTCGTTGAATGCGAACAGATCGTCAGGGTGCCCAAATAGATGCACCATATAACTCCCCTCGTCCGTCAGGAAATCTTCCATGTAGTTGCGGAAGTCAAGGTCGTCGTCGAGGATGGCTATCTCAATCTTGAGGTCTGTCTGCGGGGCCTCAGCGGGCATAATCGTTGCTTTCCTCCTTTGGATCAGCAGGGATCATCACGGGTGCTTCCGGCAATCGAATCTCCAGTCGGGCACCCCCTCCGGCCTTGTTGCAGGCCGTGATGGTCCCGCCATGCTGCTGCACGATTCCTTCCGAAACCGTCAAACCTAAGCCGGTTCCTTTGGAGTCGAGCTTCGTAGAAATAAACGCTTCGAAAATATCAGGCAAAACATCCGGGGAAATTCCAGGTCCATTGTCCTCGAAAGCCAGAACCCACCAGCGTTCGGCGTTATTCATCTCGAGTGTCGCCTGCACAACAATTTCTCCTGCGCCGTCCGGCACCGCCTGCAACGCGTTCCGTGCCAAGTTTACAAACACCTGCGTCAGTCGGTCCGCGTTGCCATAAATGCGGCACTCCGGCGGAACCCGATCTCGGAAGGCCGTTCGACTCGCCTTCTCATCCAGCGAAACCAACTGCCACGCCTCCTCCACCAACTCCCTGACCGCTACCCCTTGCTTCGCCTCCTGACGCACCCGCGAAAAATCCAGCAGCCCTTCGCTGATCGTTTTTAAACGCGCCGCCACCCGCTGCATCCTCCGCAGACGATCCTGCGCCGCTACCCCTCCCACCGTCTCCAGCAGCTTTTCAATCGATCCCTGCAGTACCGCCAACGGCGTATTCAACTCGTGCGCCACCCCGGCGCTCAACATGCCCAGACTCACCAGACGATCCTGGTCCGCCATCCTTCGCTTCGCCGCTTCCAATCGCTCCAGTGCCCGTTCCAGCTCCTCTTCCTGGCGCCGCAGTTCGGCCACCGTCGCGTTCCGCGATCGCATAATCTGTCCAATCTCATCGCCCGGTATCGCTTCGGTCGGAATCATCTCCTGCGCCCGCTTGCCCGTCTGGGACGCATGATCGGCATTCAGCATCGCATGCAGCGGACGATACACGTACAAAGGCATGATCAAAGTCTCCAGCAGGACTACCGCCAAAACGTAGATGATCCCCAGAACCGCGAACAAAGCAACCCGAACCAAGTCCAGAGATCGCTCATAATACGCGTCCGGCATCCGGATTTTCCTGTATACACCTTTGCCGGGAAGCCGACGATAAGATATCGTGCCGGAATTGGAAGTCTTCGTTTCGGCGTCCGAATAGACCTCTCCAGGGCGTTCGTCCAACCACCGCTGGATATCCGCTGCGATTCCAAGCGCCTCCACCCCACCTTCATCAAAGGAATACCGATCCAGAACCGGAGATTTGCCAGTGCCTTCCCACGGGTGTTCCGCTTCCAACAATGCCATGACCAACGCCACCTCCCGGGCCCGATCGTTCTGCACCCGTTGCTCCAGCAGCGGAAAGACAGTAAAATACACGGCACTCGATAGAACCAGGAAAAACAGGTTGTGGAGGATCATGAGTTTTAACCGAAGCTGCAAATTGCCGAATCGGCGGCTGATATACCCGGGGGGCCGTGCCTCCGGAACTCGAACTATCCAGCCGGAACTCATTTCTAATACAGTAATGCATTCTGCCTCCTCCAGCCTCAGCCAAGTCCCTCAGCCGCGGAAAAATTCCTGTGAAACTAGAATTTTTGACGATATTGCAGAATCTGTACCGCTATGGTAGACCTAGAAGGTGAGAGTAGCGATGGTCTTCAAGCGTGTCTGCTGCACCGGCTGCCTTTTAAGTAGGAAATTGAGATTAACCCGTTTTGAAGACCATTACGGCCGTCAGGAGTTGCTGTAACGACCATGGAACTTAAATTTTCCAAGAAATCGGATCGAATATTAAGAACAGTCGGTTTGGTCATCGCTTTAATGGTGATCGGCGGAGCGAGTACGCTGTACTACGCCACATTGCCAACCACCCTGGAGCCGGGTTACCAGCCCAAACAGCCCGTCCCCTACAGCCACAAGCTGCATGCTGGAAATATGGGAATGGATTGCACCTATTGTCATACCTCAGTCTTGAAGGCCGCTTACGCTGCCATCCCGTCCACGCAGACGTGCATGAACTGCCATACGAAGGTGAAAGAAAAGAGCGTCGTACTCGCGCCGGTTCGCGCCAGTTGGGCCTCCGGAGAGTCTGTGCCGTGGGTTAAGGTCCACCGCCTCCCCGACTATGTGTACTTCAATCACAGCTCCCACACCACCGCCGGCGTCAGTTGCGTCACTTGTCACGGTCGCATCGACCAAATGGTCGAAGTGAAGCAAGTACAGACCCTGGCGATGAGCTGGTGCCTGGAATGCCACCGAAATCCCGCACCAAATCTCCGCCCCGTTCAGTTCGTTACCAAACTGGATTGGAAGCCCGAGGGTGACCCGGCGGTTCTCGGACGGGAAATTATCGCGCAGAAGGGCATTAACCCGCCCGTAAATTGTTCAGGGTGTCACCGATGATCCAGATCGAAGGAATTGGCAATCAGACCGGTAAGAAGTTCTGGCGGAGCCTGAACGAACTTTCTTCCACGCCGAGGTTCAGGCAGTGGCTGGGTCAGGAATTTTCCGAAGGCGTTACGGAATTGCTCGACTCCGGCTCCCGCCGACGTTTCATGCAGCTCATGGCTGCTTCCATGGGTCTTGCTGGGCTCACCGCATGTCGCCGACCCGTAGAGAAAATCCTCCCGTTCGCCAAGAGCGTAGAAGGTCTCCTTCACGGCACGCCGCAGCACTATGCCACGGTTATGACGATGGGCGCACAGGCACACGCAGTCGTGGTGGAGGCTATTGACGGTCGCCCCATCAAAATCGAGGGCAACAAGAATCACCGGCTGTCCAACGGTGCCGCCAACGTCTGGGCCCAAGCGTCCGTTCTGAATCTATATGATCCGGATCGCTCCCAGAAAATTATCGAAAAAGGCAAAGAAACCACCTGGGAGGCCTTCCAGCTCGCCTTTAAAGGAATCAATCTTGCTGATGGAGATGGTCTCCGGGTCCTTTCCGGCGCCGTCGTCTCGCCGACTTTGGCCGGGCTCCGCACTGGGTTGATGGCTAAATATCCTAAGGCCAAGTGGGTGGAGTACGAGCCGCTCAACGAAGACGAGTCCCTGGCCGGTACCGAACTGGCGTTCGGCGATCGCCTTCGCCCTCAGTACGACCTGAGCAAAGCCGATGTCGTGGTTTCCCTCGACTGTGACTTCCTCCAGTTGGATAATCCCGGCCTCAATGTGATCCGTGAGTTTGCGCGCCGCCGCAAAGCGGTCGACACGATGGTCCCCGCTGGTCATGCTGGTGGTGAGCACAAGGCGCCTGCTCATGGTGAGGGGCACAAAGCCGAACATAAAGAGTCCGCCCCTCCCCCCGTCGCCGCCGCCGCCGAGCCCCACTCCGCCACTCCGGCCGGACCTGGTATCAACCGTCTCTACGTCGTCGAGAGCAACTTTACCCTAACGGGCGCACAAGCCGACCACCGGCTCCGGCTCCGCTCCTCTGACGTCAGCAGCTTCGCTGCCGATCTCGCCCGGGAACTCTCTGCTCTCCCCCAAGGCCTAAAAATCCTTGGTCAGTCGGACAAATTTCTCGCCGCTGTTGCGAAAGACTTGCTGGCTCACAAGGGAAGAACCGTCGTCCTGGCTGGTCCCCGCCAGCCTGCCCGTGTCCACGCCCTCGCGGCGTTAATGAATCAGGTTCTCGGCAACATCGGCGAAACGGTCTCCTACACCCGTCCCACCGCTGCCGCCTCGGGCTCCGGAATCGTTGGCCTAGCTAAAGAGATGGCCGCCAATCAGGTTAAAACCCTCGTCGTCCTGGGAAGTAACCCGGTCTACACCGCTCCGGCCGACCTGGATTTTGCCGCAAAATACAAGGCCGTCGCGACCACCATCCAGCTCAGCAGCGAAGTCGATGAAACCGCCCTTGCCTCCTCTTGGCACCTGCCCGAGTCTCACTATCTCGAAAGCTGGGGGGACGCGGTGGCCTCCGATGGCACGGTCTCTTTGCAGCAGCCGCTCATTGAACCGATCTTCCAGACGAAGTCAGCCATCGAAGTTGCCGCTCTCTTGGTCGCCGGTATCCTTGGAAACGGTTACGAACTCGTCAAAGCCCAGTCTCAACTTGCCGATTCAGCATGGCGCCAAGGTCTTCATGACGGCGTCGTGGCCGGAACTCAGGCATCCCTAGTCAAACCCGTAGCGAATGTGAAAGCCGTCGAGGCCGCTGTCGCTGCCGCACCGAAAGCCGCTGCCGGCCTCGAAGTCACCTTCTTCCCCTCGGCTTCCAGCTACGACGGTCGCTTCGTCAACAATGCCTGGTTGCAGGAAGCGCCCGAGCCGATGACCAAAATCGTTTGGGACAACGCCGCCCTCGTCAGTCCGAAAACCGCCCGCGAGATGAAGCTCGAAGACGGCGCCGTGCTGAGTCTCGAGCGGAGTGGCCGCAAAGTGGAAGTGCCGGTTCTCATCCAGCCCGGGCACGCCGATAACTCCATCACTCTTACCCTCGGCTACGGCCGCACCAAAGTCGGCCGGGTCGGTACTGGGATCGGCTACAACGCCTATACCCTCCGCTCGAGCGACGCCATGGGGATCGCTACCGGGGTCACGGCTACCAAAGCCGCCCGGACCTATACCTTGGTCACGACGCAGGAGCATCACGATCAGGCTGGTCGTCCGGTCGTCCGCGAGGCCTCCGTCGCCGCGTTTAAAGACGCCCCAGCCTTCGCTACCCATGAAGACGACCACGTCGAACTGTTCCAACTCTTCGATGCCTACGACTACTCGAAAGGAAACCAGTGGGGCATGGTCGTCGACCTCCAGTCCTGCATCGGCTGCAACGCCTGTCTGGTCGCCTGCCAATCGGAGAACAATATTCCAGTGGTCGGTCGCGACCAAGTCAGCAAGGGCCGCGAAATGCACTGGATCCGTCTCGATCGGTACTTCACGGGCACCGAAGACGACGCCCAGGTCGTTCATCAGCCGATGGCCTGTCAGCAATGTGAAAACGCGCCCTGCGAATCCGTCTGCCCCGTCGCGGCCACCGTTCATAGCCCGGAAGGCCTGAACGACATGGCCTACAACCGCTGCGTCGGCACTCGTTACTGCGCCAACAACTGTCCGTATAAAGTCCGTCGCTTCAACTACTTCAACTGGCACAAAGACATTGAAGAAGTCAGCAAAATGGTCTTTAACCCCGACGTCACGGTCCGCATGCGCGGCGTGATGGAAAAGTGCAACTACTGCGTCCAGCGCGTGCAAGAAGTCAAAATCGCTCATAAGGTCGCGGGCCGTACCCCGATCCAGGACGGCGACGTCCTCACCGCTTGTCAGCAAACCTGCCCCGCCGAAGCCATTACCTTCGGGAACATCAACGACCCCAATAGCGCCGTCGCAAAGTTGAAGAGCAATAACCGCAACTACACTCTTCTTCACGAACTCAATATCAAGCCGCGCACTACCTACCTGGCTAAAGTGCGCAATCCCAATCCGGAGCTTGCCTAATGGCCGATCTTACGTTTGATCCCAAAGACGTAGCGCAATTAAGCCCTTCGCTGGTCGACGGCCATCCGTCGCTCCACGACGTTACCGAAGCCGTCAGCATCCATACCGAAATCGAAACCCATCGCAACTGGTACATCGCTCTCGCCATCAGCGGCAGTGTCACCCTCTTGCTGGGCTCGATGCTGGCCTACCTCATCTCCACCGGTATCGGGGTGTGGGGGAACAATAATCCTGTCGGCTGGGGTTGGGATATTACCAATTTCGTTTTCTGGATCGGTATCGGCCACGCCGGCACCCTCATCTCGGCCATCCTCTTTCTGTTCCGCCAGAAATGGAGAACCTCCATCAATCGCTTCGCCGAAGCGATGACCCTGTTTGCCGTTGCCTGCGCGGGTATCTATCCTCTCGTCCACGTCGGTCGTCCTTGGCGAGCCTACTGGTTGTTTCCCATCCCGAATGCAGATCTAAATATGTGGCAGAATTTCCGAAGCCCCCTCTTGTGGGACGTCTTCGCCGTCTCCACATACGCCACGGTCTCCGCCCTCTTCTGGTATGTCGGTCTCATTCCCGACTTGGCGATCATTCGCGATCGGGCCACTACCAAAATCCGCCACACCATCTACGGCATCGCCTCGCTCGGCTGGCGCGGATCGGCCACCCATTGGAAAAACTACGAAAAGGCCTACATGATCCTCGCGGGTCTCTCGACGCCACTCGTACTTTCCGTACATACCATCGTCTCCTTCGACTTCGCGGTCTCGATCATCCCTGGGTGGCACACGACCATCTTCCCGCCCTACTTCGTCGCGGGTGCCATTTTCTCCGGCTTCGCCATGGTGATTACCCTGATGGTCATTGCCCGCTGGGTGTTCAAGGTTGAGCACCTCGTGACCATTACTCACCTCGAAAATATGAATAAGGTGATTCTGGCCACCGGTACGATCGTTGGCTACGCGTACGCTACCGAATTCTTCATCGCCTGGTACTCAGGTAACGAATACGAAAAGTACACCTTCATCAACCGAGCCATGGGGCCCTATGCTTGGGCCTACTGGTCGATGGTCTCTTGTAACGTTATCTCGCCCCAGTTCTTCTGGTTCAAAAAGCTCCGCACCAATATTCCCTTCATGTTCGTCCTGTCTATTTTCGTGAACATCGGAATGTGGTTCGAACGCTTTGTCATCATTGCCACCAGCCTTCACCGAGACTTCCTGCCCTCCTCCTGGGGCTACTTCCGGCCGACGATCGTTGACATCTTGACCTTCTTCGGAACGTTCGGACTCTTTATTACCCTGTTCGTCTTCTTCACCCGCTTCCTCCCGATCATCGCCGTCAGTGAAGTAAAGGGCATGATGATCCAGGCCGAACACGAAAAACATTACTTACCCGCCACGACTGGCTCGACCGAGTCGGTAAAGGCGCACTAGAGGACGCCATGGCTGATCTATCTCCCATTCACGGCGTCGTCGCCGACTTTGACTCTCCCGATACCCTCCTGGACGCGGTGAAAGCTGCTCGCGCCAAAGGCTACACGAAAATGGAAGCCTACACTCCGTTCCCGATCCACGGCATCGACGAAGCGATGGGTGCCAAGCAATCCATCCTCGGCTACATCGTCCTCTGTGGCAGCGCCACGGGTTTTACGACCGCTATCTTGCTGCAGTGGTGGACGGGCACCATCGTCTATCCCCTTGTCATCAGCGGAAAGCCACTATTTGCCTTCGAGTTCGGTTTCCCCATTATCTTCGAACTCACCGTTCTCCTTTCTGCCTTCGGTGCCGTTTTTGGAATGCTTGGCCTCAACGGTTTACCCCGGCTGAATCACCCGATCTTCAACTACTCGGGCGTCTCCGGCTCGTCGGATGATCGATTTTTACTTGTTATCGAAGCCTCCGATCGGAACTTCGAAGTCGCCGCCACCCGTGACTTCCTCGCTTCGCTCGGCGCCGAAAAATTGGAGGTCATCGAAGCGTGACCAAGACTAACTCACCGATTCTCCTCGTCCTCGTCTCAATTGTCGGCCTCACTAGTTGCTTAAGCCCCAGTCGCGACACCCCGCCGATCCAGATCTGGGACGACATGAAAGCCCAACCGAAGTATAAACCGCAGCAACAGAGTGGCTTGTTTTCCGACAAACGCTCCAGTCGGCGGCCTCCGGAGGGTACCGTCGCGGTTGGCCAAGTAAACGCGGACGACGCTTCCCATTGGGGTGTCGTCAGCGCCCAGTATGTGGGCCGCAATCCACTTCCGATAACCAAGGAACTGTTGGCCCAAGGTCAAAATAAATTCAACGTTTATTGCGCCCCCTGCCACTCCCAAATTGGAGACGGCCAAGGCATCGTCGGCATTCGCGCCGGAGCCGCGTTCCGGCCCGCCAACTTGACTGAACCCCGCGTCAAGGAGATGAATGACGGCGAACTCTATTCAGTCGCCAGCGAAGGGCGCCGCACCATGATGGGCTACCGGACTCAAACCTCCGACCAAGACCGGTGGGCCATCGTCGCTTATTTGCGCGCCCTCCACCGCGCCACCAGCGGAAGCATTGAGGACGTGCCAGATAGCCTTCGGGCGCAGTTGAAATAGTCCGGACGGAGATTCGCAACATGAGTAAACACCATCACCACGACGCCCCCAAAGACAACTACCAAATTCCAGTCGTCACTTGGGAGAAGGGTCGCAACGTCATTCTTGCGTTGTTCGTCATCAGTTGGCTTGCTGCGCTGGCGGGCTTTAGCCTGGACCACAAACAGTTCTTCCCTTCCTACTTGGTCGCCTTCTATTTCGGGGCCGGCATCACGATCGGTGCCGCGCTCTTCATCATGATCCAGCACCTCACCGGTTCCGCCTGGAGCGTACCGTTGCGCCGCCTGATGGAAAACATCATGACGAACATGCCGGTTCTCGCGGTCCTTTTCCTGCCGATCGCCTTCGGCATCCACGAACTCTACGAATGGTCTCATGCGGACGTGGTTGCAAACGATCCGTTGTTGCTGAAAAAAGCCGCCTTCCTTAACCCCACTGCCTTCTATATCCGGGCTGTCATATATTTCGCCATCTGGTCCTATTGGGCTTGGCGCCTGTCGAGCTGGTCCAGATCTCAGGATGCAAGCAAAGATCTCAATTTCACTTTCAAGAGCGAACGACTCTCCGCTCCTGGCATGCTTCTCTTCTTCCTGTCGGCTTCATTGGCCAGCGTCGATTGGATCATGTCCCTTCAGCCCCACTGGTACTCCACCATCTTCGGAATCTACTGCATGGCGGGCGGTCTGTGGGCCTTCTTCGCGATCCTCACCTTTACCCTCCTCCGCTTGCGCGCCAACGGAATTCTGGCCAACTCGGTCACGATCGAGCACTACCATGACATGGGAAAATGGATGTTCGCCCTCACCGTCTTTTGGGCCTATATCGCTTTTTCGCAATACATGCTCATCTGGTACGCCAATCTTCCCGAAGAAACGATCTTCTTCAAAGTTCGCCGAACCGGAACGTGGGAAATGGTCAGCGGCGTTCTCCTCTTTGGACACTTTGCTGCCACGTTTTTGACCCTGCTGTCGCGCGGGAGCAAGCGGAGCCTAAACGTGCTGCGGTTCATAACCGTTTGGATCCTCTGCATGCACTATGTCGACGTCTACTGGCTCGTCATGCCGAACTTCTCGAAGGCGGGTTTTGCACCGCATTGGATGGATCTGGCCTGCTTTGTTGCCGTGATGAGCACCTTGGCCCTGGGCTTCTGGTGGCGGCTCCGCTCGGCTCCGATCGTCCCAGTCGGCGATCCTCGATTCCAGAAGGGTTTGGAGTTCCAAAATGTCTAATCACGCACCGAAGCATCTGACACCAGAAGAATTGGCGGAGATGGGTTTCGATCGCACGGAGGTCCAAACCGTCCCGGTAATCGTGGTTGCCACGGTCATTGTCGGATTCATTGTCGCCTCCTGTGTCGGCTGCGCCATCTACTACAACAGCTTCCGTGACGCTCAAGTCGAGCGGCTTCAATTAGAGCCCGTTTCGAACGATTATATTGAGCTCCAATCGCGTGAGCAGAAGCATCTGAATTCGTATGGCACCATCGATAAGGCCAGCGGCATCATCCGCGTACCGATAGATAAAGCCATGGAACTGATAGTGGCCGAGTCGGCTCCTGGGGCGAAGTGGAAGTTTCCCACTAACGTTTACGCGGTAAAGAAACCCGAAGACGTCGCCGCCGTTGCTGCCGTTCCGCCCCCGCCCGCAAAATAGCCTTCCGCTTAACTGACTTCACCGTAACGCTATGATTCTCCGCTCCTTCATCTTCGCGGCCTTGGCAATTGGCGCTCTCCACGCCGGTGCCTCCATTCCGCAGGAGTTGGAAGGGGTCGGGGTGGAAGAAAAGCTCGGAGCCGCGCTCGATCAAAATCTCGAATTTATCGGGGAAAACGGCCGCCCGTTACGGCTCGGGCAGTTGCTGAACCAAGGTCGCCCCGTCATCCTCAACTTCGCCTATTATTCCTGCCCCATGCTTTGTAGCATGGTTTTGAATGGCTTAACTACCAGTATTCGCGAACTCAGCTGGACTCCGGGTAAGGAATACGACATCGTTACCCTTTCAATCGACCCGCGGGAAATGTATCCGTTGGCTGCCAGCAAGAAGCAAGCCCAGCTAGTCAGCTTCGATCGGCCGGCCCCCGGTTGGCACTTCCTGGCCGACTACAACGACAACGCAAAAAAGCTGGCTGAACAAGCTGGCTTCCACTATCGCTGGGACAAACAGCGCGAACAATATGCCCACAGCGCAGCGCTCGTTCTCCTCACGCCCGACGGAAAAGTTGCTCGCTATCTCTATGGCATAAAGTTCAAGTCGTTCGACCTTCGCTTGGCCTTAACTGAAGCCACCGAAGGCAAGATGCGGTCAACGGCAGACCACCTGTTGTTGTATTGTTTTCAGTACGATCCACTCGCAAGAAGTTATGTCATGGTCGCGCGCAACATCATGCGCGGCGGGGGAGCTCTTACCCTCTTCGTCATGGGAGCCACTCTAATGCGCTTTTGGCGCAAAGAGCGGGATACTTTTCAGCAGTTGCCCCCTTCGGGGCCGGTTTCATAATTAAAGGAAGGCAATATGGATTCCATCAGGCACTGGATGCTTGGCCCACAGGGTAGCGCTTACGCAAATGATGTAGACGTTCTCTACATGTTCCTGGTTTGGCTAAGTGTTTTCTTTTTCGCACTCATTGTTGTGCTGACGGTCTATTTCGCGTGGAAATACCGCCGCACTAAAGAGGGCGTTCTTACTCCGAACATCTCCCACAACTTGGCGCTTGAGCTCTTGTGGAGCGTCATCCCCCTGATCATCGTCATGGGTATCTTCTTCTGGGGCTTTAACGACTACGTCAGAGCTAGCGTTGTGCCCAACGACGCTATCGAAATTCACGTCACCGCCAAGAAGTGGTTGTGGACATTTGAATACGCGGATGGGACTCGTACCATCGGCAATCTTCACGTCCCGGTCAATCGCCCCGTCCGCCTCATTATGACTAGTGAGGATGTCCTTCACGATTTCTACATCCCTTCGATGCGCCAGAAAAACGACGTCATCCCGGGTCGTTTCGTTGAACTCAACTTCACCCCAACAGTGCCCGGACGCCACCAGGTCTTCTGCGCCGAATACTGCGGCAAGTCCCACTCCGACATGATGGCCAACCTCTTCGTCGACTCGCCGGAAGTTTACCAGAAATGGCTGGAGGAGGGAGATCCAGAACTCCAAACCATGCCTCCCGTTCAAGTCGGCAAAATGGTTTACGAGAATAAAGGTTGCAATTCCTGCCACAGTATTGATGGCAGCAAAAATACCGGACCCTCCTTCAAAGGGCTCTACGGGCGGATAGAAAAATTCACCGACGGTAGTTCTATTACCGTCGACGAAAACTACATTATGGAATCGATTAACAATCCGCAGGCTAAAATCGTAGCTGGTTACGAACCGGTGATGCCGACCTTCCAGGGTCTCTTGCGGACCCCCGAACTCCGGGGAATTATCGCCTACATCAAGGAATTAAAATAAGGAACGGGGGTTTCATATGGCTGACACTATAACTGCACCACTCATCAGCGGCCGCGCCGATCACCATGATCTTGATTATCTACACGACGGTAAAGGCCTGAAATCCTGGCTGACCACGGTTGATCATAAACGTATCGGGGTCATGTACCTTTGGTCCATCTTGTTTATGTTCTTCTTGGGCGGCGTTTTCGCCATGCTGATCCGCTTGGAGCTTCTGACGCCGAAGCAAACCATCATGAGTGCTGAAACCTACAACAAGGTCTTCACTCTCCACGGAGCCATCATGGTCTTTCTGTTCATCATCCCTTCGGTTCCTGCTGCGCTGGCCAATTTCGTGCTGCCCTTGATGTTGGGTGCTAAAGACGTTGCGTTTCCAAAGCTCAACCTATTTAGCTGGTACATCTATATGGCCGGTGCCTTCATCGCCATTGCCGCGATGGTAACGGGCGGAGTCGATACCGGCTGGACCTTCTACACCCCTTACTCGACGACGACCGACGGGAGCGTGGCCTTAATGACCTTCGCCGCCTTCGTACTCGGGTTTAGTTCCATCCTCACCGGAGTCAACTTCGTCGCGACGATCCACAACCTCCGCGCCCCTGGAATGGGCTGGTTCGATATGCCGCTCTTCTGCTGGGGCATCTACTCCACGGCGCTCATCCAGGTCCTCGCCACCCCCGTCCTCGCCATCACCTTGCTCCTGCTAATCATGGAGCGTACCTTCGGAATCGGTATCTTCGATCCGAAACTCGGTGGGGACCCGGTTCTCTTCCAGCATTTCTTCTGGTTCTACTCCCATCCTGCTGTGTACATCATGATCCTTCCCGGAATGGCGATAATCTCGGAGATTATTCCGACCTTCTCTCAGAAGACGATCTTCGGTTACCGCGCGATCGCCTTCTCCTCGGTCGCCATCGCCCTCGTCTCCTTCATCGTCTGGGGGCATCACATGTTCACCTCCGGCCAATCCCAGCTGGCATCAGCGATCTTCTCCTTCATCACCTTCTTTGTTGCCGTACCCTCGGCCATTAAGACCTTCAATTGGATCGTCACCATGTACAAAGGCTCGGTCGCCTTCAATGCGCCCATGCTTTATGCTCTCAGCTTCCTTCTCCTCTTCGGCATCGGTGGGCTCACCGGTATTTTCCTCGGTGCCGTCTCGGTTGACATCCATCTTCACGATACGTACTTCGTCGTTGCTCACTTTCATTATGTAATGATGGGTTCCACTGTTATTGCCTTCCTCGGAGGTCTCCACTACTGGTGGCCGAAGATGTTTGGTCGCATGTACAACGAGTCCGCCGCTAAGGTCTCTTGCGCTCTGGTCTTCATCGGCTTCAACACCACCTTCCTGCCCCAGTTCGTTCTTGGCAGCCGCGGCATGCCCCGTCGCTACTACAACTACCTCCCGGAATTCCAATTCCTCCACCAGTTGTCGACAGTCGGTTCCTGGATTCTCGGCCTCGGCTTCTTAATCATGGCCGGCTACCTGTTCGCCTCCTTGCGGAAGAAGATGGATGCCCCGGCCAACCCGTGGCACAGCCGTACCCTTGAGTGGCAGACGGCGTCGCCGCCCATTACCCATAATTTCCACGAAGTTCCCACCATCGGCGGCGGTCCTTACGACTACTATCGTCCCGTTGGCAAGGGGAGAGAAGCATGAGTTCTCATTCCACCGAGGTAGCGGAGCACCGCTACCGCCAGCATCATTTCGTTACGGCTGATCAGCAGTTGGATACGTCAAAAACCGGAATGTGGCTTTTTCTTGCCACCGAAATTCTAATGTTCGGTGGCCTCTTCGTCGGCTATGGATTAATGCAGGGAGTCTACCCGGAAGCCTGGGTTGCGGGTCACCACCACCTCGACCGGGTCCTCGGTGCCGTTAACACGGTCTTTCTGTTGTGTTCTTCGTTTTCCATGGTAATGGCTGTTCATTATGCCTCGACCGATCAAAAGTCCAAGACGGTTATGAACTTGGGCATCACTCTCGCATTTGCTTTCGCGTTTTTAGTGATCAAGTACATTGAGTACTCCCACAAGTTTCACGACGGTCTTTTGCCAGGCCGGTACTTTCGGCTAGCCGAAATCGGCGGGCCCCCGCAGCAGGCCATGTTTTTTGGCTTCTATTTCATGATGACCGGCATTCACGGTTTCCACGTCCTCATCGGCATCATTTTGATCGCCTGGCTGATGGTTCGCGCCAATCGTGGTGACTTCTCGAGCGCCTACTTTACCCCTGTCGACCTCGTCGGGCTCTATTGGCATTTGGTCGATCTCATCTGGATCTACCTCTTTCCCTTACTCTATTTGATTAGCTAGGAACTCCATGAGCGAACAAGTCCATTCCCATTCCAAGTCCCACTCTCCGTTGCCCTACCTGCTCACCCTCATTGCCCTATTGATCTTGACGGGCGCCACCGTCGGCGCTTCTTACGTAAATTTCGGATCCAACACCGTGAACGTCATTGTGGCGATGCTCATCGCCACAATGAAGGCATCCCTTGTGGCGCTTATTTTCATGCATCTCCGGCATGACAAGCCCTTAAACTCCATCATTTTTGTCAGCTCTCTCATCTTCCTGGGAATCTTCCTAGGCTTCTGTATGATCGATGTTGACTCGAGAGAGCGAGTCTACCCCACTGGCCTCCGTCAAGTGGATCCGCCCCCCGGGGCGGCTAAAGCCGCTCCCGCACCAGCCGCACCTACACCCGCGAAGCACTAATTCGCATCCTGACCCCGGAAAGGCAGAGTCCCGTACTCGCAGTTCGATAACCTCTAAGTGTGTATAGGTTCTGCCTTTTTCCCGTCCTCGCCATAGTTTCTTGGCCGCTGTTTCCCCAAACGACAACCAGCAACGGGGCGGTGGAAGGCATCGTTGTTGACGAAAGCGGCGGTATCGTCCCCAATGTGCGCATTTCCCTCCGTCTGGAAGACACCGGCTGGAACCGCTCCTTCGTGACGGATCGTGTCGGCCGCTTCGCAATTCGCGCCCTGTCTGTCGGCACTTACACCCTCCACCTCTCAGCCCCTGGCTTCAGCGACATCCGCGTCAAGCCCTTTTCCGTCTCGGTCGGCCAAGTCGTTACCATGCGCTTCGACCTGCTTCCAGCCGGTGTCGCCAGCCAACTCGAGGTCAGAGAAGAACCCGACTCGATCGACGTCACCGCCTCCACCTCCTCCGCCACGCTCGGCTACGAGCGCATTGAAGAAGCTCCCGCCCGCAGCCGCAACTACCTCAACTTCATCCTCGCCGCCCCCGGCGCCGCCCCCACCGCCGGTGCCAGCTCCCAACGAACCATGACCGGCACCCGCTCCCCCCTCGGTGATAGCGGCTTCACCTTCGGCGGCATCCGCCCCCGCAACAACGGCATTCAAATCGACGGCCTCGATAACCGCGACGAAACCACCGGCGGCAATCGAGTCGCCATCGGCCTCGAAATGGTCCAGGAGTTCCGGCTCTCCGGCGTCGCCGTCGGCGCGGAATCCGGCGGAGCCGCCGGCGGCCTTCTTAACCTCGTTACCCGTTCGGGAACCAACCTCTGGCACGGCGACGTTACCTTTTTTGCCCAGCACGAAATCACCAACGCCCAGCGCACGGAAGTCGCCTCTACCTCCCGACCCCGCTTCCGCCGCCAGCAACCCGGAGTCTCCGCCAACGGCCCCCTCCGCCGAGACCGCACTTTCATCGCCGGGGCCGTCGAGTACGAACACGAATCCGCCGAAGAGTGGTCTAACGTCTCCCCCGCCGCCCTCGCCGCCATCCCCGCTGCCTACCGCGGCCTCTACCCCACCAGCACCCGCGGCACCGAAGGCTCCGCCAAGTTCAACCATCAAGCCAACGAAAAGGACGCCTTCTCCACCCGCTATGCCTACTCCCGTGGTCGCGTCCGCGGCGAAGTCCAAGGCCCTGAGAATTTTGCCGACCGCTCCGCCCAAGGCAGCAGCCTCACGATCGACCATTCCCTCGTCGGTAACTGGCTCCGCGTCGCCACCCCCTCGGTCGTCAACGATCTCCGCTTCCAAGTCGCCGCCCGCCAAATGGAACTCCGGCCCACCGGAACCGGGGCCATGTGGGAAGTCCCCGGTGCCGTCACGCTCGGCTCTGCCTATCGGCTAAACTCCAACCGAACCGAACGTCACTTCCAACTCGCCGACAACCTGAACTTCGTCCTCGGCCACCACCGCCTCAGCGTCGGAGCCGATGCGCATCTCGTCCAACTCGACGCCGCCCTCCGCAACCGCTACGCCGGGATCTTCGTCTTTCCATCCCTCCAGGACTTCCGCCTCGGTCGCCCCGAACTCTTTATCCAAGCCTTCGGCGATCCCCGCACCGCCTTCCACACCATTCCCGTCGGCGCCTGGTTCCAAGACCGCTGGGAGCTCCGCCCCCGCCTTCTCCTCGAACTCGGCGCTCGCTTCGACCGCCAAGCCATGCCCACCGGCATCTCCCCCTCCTCGCACAACATCGCCCCGCGACTCGGCCTCGCCTGGCGTCCCTCCGCCGACCGTCCCCTGGTCCTCCGCCTCGGCACCGGACTCTTCTACGATCGCTACCCCCTCGCCTTTCTCAACGACGCTCTCCAGAAAGACGGCATCCACGGCTTCGAGCAATTCGCCGTCGGGCCTGACGCCGTTCGCGCCTGGGCCCTCGGCAGCGGTGCAACCCTCCTAAATCCTCTCCCCGGCCTCTCCCCCTCCACCTACCGCACCGCCACCAACTTCGCCGCCCCCTACAGCCGAAAGCTTTCCGCCGGAGCCGAATATGGCCTCGGCAAAGACGCCTCCGTCTCCGTCGAAGCCAGCCATGTCCGCGGCTTCCGCCTCCCCCGCACGCGCAACGTATCCGGCACTCTCCCGCCCCGCTATGAGCTCGAAACCACCGGCCGCAGCGACTTCGTCGGCGCCACCGTCTCTCTCAATCGACGCATGCGCCAAGACCTCACTTACCTCATCGGCTACACCGTCGGACGCACCCGCGACGACGGATCCGACTTTGACGAGCAACCCCAGGACCCGCTCAACATCCGTCGCGACTGGGCCCGCTCCCGCCAGCATCAAGCCCATCGCCTTGCCGCCAGCGCCGTCTTCGAACTCCCCGGCGATTGGCTCGAAGGTATCTCTTGGGCCCCCATCCTCACCCTCGGCAGCGGCCGACCCATCAACGCCCTTCTCACCACTGACGCCTACCGCACCGGCGCCTATCCCCTCTCCGCCCGCCCCGCCGGCCTCGGCCGAAACCCTTTCTTCTCACCTTCCACCCGCAGCCTGGACCTCCGCATCATGAAAACCTGGAAGGTGCAAGACGGCCGAGCCGTCCTCCAACTCGGCGTCGAAAGCTTCAACCTGACCAATCATAGTAACGTAGAACGTGTCAGCCAATTCTATGCCGGCCCCCAAGGTCGCCTCGATTCCTACGGCAGCCCCCTCGAAAGCCTGCCCGGCCGACAAGTACAATTTCTAATGCAGTTTGAATTCTAAAGGGAGCGAACATGAAGCGCAGAGCCTTTCTAGCATCCGGAGCAGCGGCTTGGGCTGCCGATCCACCCCCCAAACGCATCGCCGCCATCATCACCGAATACCGCCTCGGATCCCACGGCGACGTCATCATCGGCAAGTACCTCGAAGGCTTCAACCAGGACGAGCGCCCTCCCTATCCCCGCTCCCAAATCGTCTCCCTCTTCCTCGAACAGCTCCCCCCTCAGGACATCAGCCGCCCCCTCGCCCGCAAATACAAAGTCCCCATGTACCGCACCGTCGCCGACGCCCTTACCCTCGGCGGAGATAAACTTGCCGTCGATGGCGTCATACTCATCGGCGAACACGGCGACTACCCCTTTAACGACAAGGAGCAGCGCCTCTACCCCCGCTTTGAGATGTTCCTCAAAATCACCGACGTCTTCCGCCAAAGTGGCCGCTCGGTCCCGCTGTTCAACGATAAACACCTCTCCTGGAGCTTCCGCCAAGCCAACCGCATGGTTGAAATCTCCCGCGAACTCAAGTTCCCCATGCTCGCCGGCTCTTCCGCCCCGGTAGCCTACCGCAAGCCCGCCATCGACGCTCCCTGGGGCGAGAGGCAACGCCACGCCGTCGCCATATCCTACAGCGGACTCGATATCTACGGCTTCCACGTCCTCGAAGCCCTCCAAGCCATGACCGAACGCCGCGCCGGCGGCGAAACCGGTGTCAAAAGCGTCCAATGCCTCGAAGGCGAAGCCTGTTGGCAGTTCCTCGCCGCGAACTCCTGGGCCCAACGCCTCTTCGATCAAGCCCTCTCCCACAGTGAAACCCGCAAACCCGGCGACCTGAAAACCCTCGTCAAGTCCCCCGCCGTCTTCGTCGTCGAATACAACGACGGCCTCCTCGGCGCCGCCTTCCTCCTCACCGGAGCCGTCGAAGATTTCACCGTCGCCGTCGACGTCGTCGGCCGCCCCCAGCCCATCTCGACCCTCATGAACCTCCAGGACGGCCGCCCTCATCACCACTTTGGCTGCCTCGTCCAAAAAATCGAGGAACTCTTCGTCACCGGCAAATCTCCTTACCCCGTCGAGCGTTCCCTCCTCACGAGCGGCATCCTCGATTTCGCCCTCGAATCCCGCATCCAAGGCCATCGCAAACTCGAAACGCCCGCGCTCGCCCGCATCCGCTACCAAACTCCCAGAACTTCTAACTTCTGCGAAAGCGGCTGGGGGCCCGATGGCAAGCGCCTCTAACGCCGTCGTCGTAGTACTCTTCACCGTCGCCCTCGCTGCCGCTCAACCGGTTAGCTATCAGCGCGACGTAGCCCCCCTCCTCGTCCAACGCTGCAGCGCCTGCCACCATCCCGCCAACGCCGCCGCCGGCTTCGTCGCCACCACTCCCCTCGGCGTCCAGAAGGCTGCCAACTCCGGCCTCCTCCTCGCCACCCTCTCCGGCGAAAAGCCCCGCATGCCCAAAGCCGGCAAACCGCTCTCACCCGCCGAAGTCGCCCTCCTCGCCCGCTGGGTAGCTCAGGGCTCCCAAAACGACTCCAGCGGCAAGCAAGAACTCTGGTGGTCCCTGCGCCCCTTGCCCCAGTCCCAGCCCGCCACCATCGATAGCTTCATCCAGAAGGCGTTGCAAAACGCCAAACTCACTTCTTCCCCCCCGGCCGACCCCCGCACCCTCGTCCGCCGTGTCTATCTCGACCTCCACGGCCTCCCGCCCACCCCCGAACAGACCGCCGCCTTCCTCGCCGACCCCCGTCCCGAAGCCTACGAACAACTCGTCATCCAACTCCTCGCCTCTCCCCGCTACGGCGAACGCTGGGCCCGCCACTGGCTCGACATCGTCCACTACGGCGACTCCCACGGCTACGATAAAGACAAACCCCGGCCCAACGCCTGGCCCTACCGCGACGCTGTCATCGGCGCCCTCAACGACGACATGCCCTACCCCCGCTTCGTCCGCGCACAAGTCGCCGGTGACGTCCTCTACCCCGACGACCCCCACTCCTTCGCCCTCACCGGCTTCCTCGCCGCCGGCCCCTGGGACTTCGTCGGCCACCAGGAACTCCGCGAAGGCTCCGCCGACAAAAACCTCACCCGTCTCCTCGACCGCGACGACATCGTCGCCACCACCATGTCCACCTTCGTCAGCATCACCGCCCACTGCGCCCGCTGCCACGATCACAAGTTCGATCCCATCCCCCAAACCGACTACTACAACCTCCAAGCCGTCTTCGCCGGCATCGACCGCGCCGACCGCCCCTACGATGAAGACCCCGCCATCGGCCGCCAGCGCCGCCAACTACTCGCCGAAAAACTCACCGTCCAGCGTCGCCTCCAGCCCCTCCTCGATCGCGTCGAATTCGCGACCAGCCCCGCCATCATTACGCTGGATAACCGCATCCAGGACGCCGGCCTCCTCCTCGCCCACCTCGGTAACCCTAAAACCCCCGGCGATGTCGAAAAAAAGAAGCGCCTCGAAGCCCGTCGCACCGCCGATCGAGCCGAACGCCAAGCCCTCGTCGATGCCCTCATCGGCCCCGAAACCTACCCCGCCATCGAAAAAGGCAAGCAGGAACTCGCCGCCCTCGACGCCCGACTCACCGCCCTCCCCACCCCAAAATCCGTTTACTCCGGCGCCGCCTACTTCCCCCGCGTCGGCGCTTTCCGCCCCTCCCTCGCTCCCCGCCCTGTCCACGTTCTCGACCGCGGCAGCCTCGCCTCTCCCGGCCCTCTCGCCCGCCCTGGAGCGCTCCACTGCCTCCCCGGGCTCGCCGCTGAATTCCCCGCCACCGACCAAGAAGGCGACCGCCGCGCCGCCCTCGCCAACTGGCTCGCCGACCCCCAAAACGTCCTCACCTGGCGCTCCATCGTCAACCGCGTCTGGCAGTATCACTTCGGCGCCGGCCTCGTCGAGTCCCCGTCCGACTTCGGCAAAATGGGCAGTCCACCCTCCCACCCGGAACTCCTCGATTGGCTCGCCGTCTGGTTCCGCGATGAAGCCAAAGGCTCTCTCAAACAGCTCCACCGTCTTCTCGTCACCAGCGCCACCTATCGCCAAAGCTCCGCCCATCGGGCCGACGCTGCCCTCCAAGACGGCGACAATCGCCTCCTCTGGCGCATGAATCGCACCCGTCTCGATGCCGAAAGCGTCCGCGATGCCACTCTCCTCGCCGCCGGAAAACTCGACCTCACCATGGGCGGCCCCGCCGTCCGCCAGTTCGCCTTCAAAGACGATCACTCCCCCATCTACGACTACGCCGCCTTCGACCCCGATGCCCCCGGCGGCCAACGCCGCTCCATCTATCGCTTCCTCGTTCGCAGCGCCCCAGACCCCTTCATGGAGCGCCTCGACTGCCCCGACCCCTCCGTCCTCACGCCCAAACGCTCGACCACTCTAACTGCCATTCAAGCCCTCGCCATGTGGAACAATCGCTTCATGGTCCGCATGGCAGAGCACCTCGCCGACCGCGCCAAAGGTGACCCTACTCAACTCGCCCAATGGGTCCTCGGCCGCCCCCTCCGCGAGGACGAACGCGAGTACGCCAACCAACACAGCCTCGCCAACCTAGCCCGGGTCTTGTTCAACACGAACGAATTCCTCTTCGTCGACTAAAGAGTAACCATGCAACGCAGAGACTTACTCAGCTCATTCGGCGGACTCGCCCTCGCCCAAATGCTCGGTCAGGAACGCGACGGTCTGCATCACCAGCCCCGCGCCAAACGCATCATCCAAATCTTCCTCTCCGGTGCCGCCAGCCAGTGCGACACCTTCGATTACAAGCCCCGCCTCATCGAAAAAGCCGGCCAACCCTGGGATCCGGGCGAAAAAGTCGAACTCTTCCAAAGCAACCCCGGCGTCGTCATGCCCAGCCCCTGGCCCTGGAAACAGTACGGCCAATCCGCTAAGTGGGTCAGCGATCTCTTCCCCGCCATCGCCCAGTGCGTCGACGATATCGCCTTCGTCCATTCGCTGCAATCGAAATCAAGCATCCACGGCCCCGCCACCTTCATGCAGAATACCGGGTTCATCCTCCCCGGCTTCCCCAGCGCCGGCTCCTGGGTCTCCTACGCCCTCGGTACCCTCAACGAAAACCTCCCCAAGTTCGTCGTCCTGCCAGACCGCCGCGGCGTCCCCCCCAACGGGCCCGGCAACTGGTCCGCTGGCTTCCTCCCCGCCGCCCACCAAGCCACCACCGTCCGCGTCGGTACACCTCATCCCATCTACGATCTGGCCGCTCCCACCGACGCCAAATACATCACCAAAGCCAGCGAGCGCGAAGGCCTCGCCCTCCTCGACAAAGTGAACCGCGGCCACCTCCAAACTCACCCCGGCGACTCCCGCCTCGAAGCCCGCATAGCGTCCTACGAAATGGCCGCCAAGCTCCAACTCAGCGCCCCCGATGTCCTCGGCATCGCCGGCGAGTCCCCCGCCACCCGTAAACTTTACGGCCTCGACGATCCCATCACCGCCGAAATGGCCGAACGCTGCCTCGTCGCCCGCCGCCTCGTCGAACGCGGCGTCCGCTTCGTCCAAATCTGGTCCGGTGCCGACAACGGCTTCCCCCGCCGCAACTGGGACAGTCACGAAAACCTAGCCAAGGATCACGGCGAAATGGGCACCGCCATGGACCGCCCCGTTGCCGGACTCCTCAAAGATCTCAAATCCCGCGGCCTCCTCGCCGACACCATCGTCCAGTGGACCACCGAGTTCGGCCGCATGCCCTGTAGCCAAGGCAGCCTCGGGCGAGATCACAATCCCGCCGGCTTCACCACTTGGCTGGCCGGAGGCGGTTTCAAAGGCGGCGTCAGCTACGGCGCCACCGACGAATGGTCCTACAAGGCCATCCAAAAGCCCGTCTACTCCTACGACATCCACGCGACGATGCTCCATCTCCTCGGCATCGATCACCAGCGCCTCACCTATCGCAACAACGGCATCGACCGCCGCCTCACCGACGTCCACGGCAACGTAATCGGCGACCTTATCGCCTAACCTAACCGCGCTCCTGTCCGCTTCGCGATCTCTCCCGCGTCAACTCGTCGATATCGGTCGAAAAATAGCTCAGAATCTTCCCCACTTCCTCCTCCGCCCGCTTCGGGTCCCCTTCGCGGATCACGGCCAGAATCTCCTCATGCTGCGCAATGCTCCGCGTCCATCGCTCCGTCTCCCCCATCTCCTCATGCGTCCGGATAATTACGAAGGTGAACAGCGGCACCAGCAACCTTCGCAACATCTGCGTCAACACCGGGTTCCCCGCCCTCTCGCACAGCGTCAAATGGAAGCGCAAGTCACGCTCATAAAACGCCGCCAAGTTTCGGCAAGTCACCGCTGACCGCATATCAGCCACCAACTGATCCAAACCCGCTAAATCCGCCCGCCGCTCCGTTACCAACCGAGCCGCCAACCCCTCCAGCGCACTCCGCACCGCAAAAAAATGCGGAATATTCTCCATCGGAATCCGCGCCACCCGCGCGCTCCGCCCTTGGCCCCGCTCCACAAAACCCTCGGATTCAAGAATGTGCAGCGCCGCCCGAATACTCGATTGCGCCACTCCCAACTGCGTCGCCCACTTCCCCTCTACAATTGGCTCACCCGGTACCAATCTCCCCGCCAAAATATCCAGGCGAAGCTGGGACGCAATCGTGTCCTTTATCAGCGAGTTGCTGTTGAAGGCGCTATTTAAGGCGATGGGCAACGGAGAATCCTGTTCTATGGTTACATAAATCGGACAATCGGATCGCCCGATCCGTTCGGTGCACAAAGTTGTCGTGCGGCGTATTGCGGAAGCTCAAGCCCTTCCGTCGCTCCGGCCCTCCTTCTGATGACACTGCAACATCCCCACCAACCGCGCCACCTCCGCGTAGTTACGATCTCCCGCCCCCCTCGGGATCTTCCCCCTCCCCCGTCCCATAAACGGCACCCGATGTCCCCCCCAGTTGGCCCGTTTCAACCCCCGCGGCGTCCCCGCTGCGTTGTGCCCAAACTCCGGCCGCACCTCCCGCACACAAATCTCCGGCCCATTGTCGCTCGCGAAAACGATCAGCGCATTTGCCCCCATTCCCAACCGATCCACCGTCCGAATCAACTCCCCCACCACTCTATCCGCCTCCATCACCAAGTCGCCATACCGACCCACTCCGCTCATCGCGTGATACAGAAAAAACCACCGCCCCGGATGCGCCCTCGCATGCTCCTCCAAAAACCGCACCGAAGCCTCCTCGTAACGTCACCTCCACCCTCGTCAAATCAAGCCCCGGCGAACGCATCCCCGCCCGAGGCTCCGTCATCGAATCAATTCGTACCTCGGCTCTGCAATCGTCGGCCTCCCCATCGTCGGAGTACCATTCTCCAGCCTCCTTTGGAATCGGCACGCAAGCAAATGCAGCGAGAAAGCGACTGCCCCGCTCCTCTAATTCGGCTCGTCGCCGGCCCTCCGGAAGCCGAGAAAATCCAAACCAAACCTCTTCCCGAACAATCGTGCGGGTATCGATTCGATCCCCATCATCAGCGTTCAATCCGCTGATCAGCCCGCATGACGTCGCTAATCGCATTCGTATCCAGTAGGTAAATCACTCGATAAGAAGTACCTGAAACCGGTCTTCTTCTCCTGCCGGGATGCGTGCCGCCGCAACTGCGGTTCCATCTCGTCTACGGCCAATCGACTCGGGTACCGCGGGGATCGCAAAGTTTCCAGGACAGACCGGGGCGAAGCGGTCCACTCTGGCAGCGATTACAACCGTTCAACGGCACCTTGGGCAACACTCTTCGACTGAGCCTCGGCCATCTTCACCAAACCAGCGGCAAGATCATCTGGAATCTGGATCGTCATAGCAATCATTGTTGCAGGAGCATCCCGCTACCGCTTCCGAACGCGGTCCACACTCCCAAACTGGATCGACGAATCCACCGAATACACCCGCGTCGTTTCCGCTTCCAACCGCATCGCCCGAATCACCAACTCCCCGCCTGTCCCTTTCACGACAATCTCCGTGCTCCCCTCCCGCGAGATCGGCGCCGTAGCCAACCCAAACGGAGGCAATTGAACGTAGCTCGTTGCCGTGCAGATCATCCTCCTCTGGTCATCGACCACCGTCCAACTCCCCCGCGAATAGCAAATATCCACCGTTGCCGCTTCACCACCTGAGTTCAGCAGCAGAACAACCCGCCCCGGCATCTCCTCCACCAAACGCTCAACCTCCGGATTGCGCATCGGATACGAAACCGTCTGCGCCATCGTCCGCAACTGTTCCCCGGCCAAGCACTCCGTCTTCCCGCTCACCGCCACCACCGGCCGATCCCAACCCCCCGCCAGCTCCTCCAGAACTCGAACCCATCCCATCGCCTCATCCCCCTCCGCATCTCGTAACTTCAGGCTGAGCCTTTGCCGCGGCGCGAGCTTCACAACGGTCGACTCCGTCCCTTCCAGCCCCACCAGCGCCCCGCTCTCCTTGTGCCCTTCGACCGTCACCGCAACTGCTCTAATGCCCAGGTTCCGCAGTTCGACCGTCGACCAGCACTGCCGGCCATAAGTCATTGGAGCAACCACGGAGACGACACTCCGACTCGGTGCGGGAGCCGCCGCCATGCCGCCACTCAGCAGCAGAAGCAGCGAGGTCACCGCGCGCATAGTTGGAATCCTCGGTGTCGCCGCACACGCAAGATGTGTCGCGACACTCGGATTCCTCTCATGCGCATTCCCTCGCTGCGACCTGCCGCCCCCCCCCGCCCCGATCATGCAACCCCAAGGCGCTAGAATGGCATAGGCACGCGCCACCCCCATGCCCCTTACCCGCCGTTCTTTCCTCGCCGCCCTCGCCACCCCCCGCCCCCAACCCAACATCGTCCTTATCCTGGCTGACGACCTCGGCTACGGCGACCTCGCCTGTTACGGCCACAAAACCCACCGCACCCCCCACCTCGACCGCCTCGCCTCTACCGGCCTCCGCTTTACTGACTTCCATTCCAACGGCCCCATGTGCTCGGCCACCCGCGCCGCCCTCCTCACCGGCCGCTACCAAAACCGCCTCGGCCGCCCCTTCGAAGGAGCCCTCGGCGACGCCGACTACGACCGCGGCCTCCCCCTAAACACCCCCACCATCGCCAGCATTCTAAAGAGCAGCGGCTACTCGACCGCCATGTACGGAAAATGGCACCTCGGCTTCCATCCCCCGTACATGCCCACCCGTTTCGGTTTCGATGAGTTCCGCGGCATTGTCCACGGCGACAGCGATCACCACTCCCACGTCGACCGCTCCGGCCGCCAAGGCTGGTGGCGCAACGAAACCCCCGCCAACGAACCCGGCTACGCCGCCGACCTACTCACTCAACACGGCGTCGCCTTCATCGAAAACAACAAGCGCCGCCCCTTCTTCCTCTATCTCCCCCACTTGTCCATCCACTTCCCCTGGCAAGGCCCTCAAGACAAAGGCTATCGCCAACTTGGTAAGGACTACAACGACGCCTCCAAACTCGGAGACCTAGCCACCAAGGATATCGGCACCCAAGCCAAGGCCATGGTCGAACACCTCGACACTTGCGTCGGCCGCATCCTCGCCGCCCTCAAGCGCAACGGCGTCCTGGAAAACACCCTTGTCATCTTCACGTCCGACAACGGTGGCTACCTAAACTACGAAGGTGGTTATCACAACATTTCGAGCAACGGCCCTCTCCGCGGTCAGAAGACTGAGGTTTTCGAAGGGGGTCACCGCGTCCCGGCCATCGCCTCCTGGCCCGGCCGCATCCGCCCCGGCGTCACGGATTCCACCGCCGCCAGTTTCGACCTGCTACCCACCTTCGCCCACCTAGCCGGAGCCCAGGCCGATCCCCTCACCCTCGACGGAACCAGCCTCCACCCCGTCCTCTTTGATCGCCGCCCCCTCGCCGACCGGACCCTATACTGGCGCATCCGCGCCCACCGCGCCGCCCGCCGCGGCGATTGGAAACTCGTCCGCCTCGGCAACGCCGCCCCCCAACTCTTCAACCTCCGCACCGACATCGGCGAAACCCAAAATCTTGCCCCCGCCGAACCAGCGCTGACGAACGAACTCTCCGCCGGCCTAGTCGCCTGGGAAGCCGAAGTCGACCGTTCCAGCATCCGGTAGCCGCCCGCCACATCCTCGCATCGGCCAGGGCTAGGTGAGGCCGTCGGCCAAAGCGGACACTGTCGTGAGTGCCGTTTTGAACCCCTGGGCTTCGCCGTAGACCATATCCCGCAGAAACGCTGCGTAATGGGCCGCAACGCGATCATCGGTGGCGAGCCCGCTCACTGCGCGTAACGTCTCCCCTACTGGATTTTCGCGGTACGCGGGAAACTGGTGACCGTAAGCCTCGACGTCGGCGCCGATGATCTCCCTGGCCAACGCTACAACCTCGGTCGGATCGTAATGAGAGCGGACGATATCCAGGTCGTACACGTGACGCACCAGCGTCTTGTCGCGCGGTCCACCAGCGTTGGCTAGTTCAGCGCCGACGCGCCGGCTCAGCGTGCGAATTTTTCCGCCACCGTCTCTGCAAGCGCCACACAGGAAATAGAGGGCACCTCCGGCGGCTGCTGGATGGCCTCCGCCCAAAAACTGGATGGCCTCCGCCCAAAAAGATGTCACGCTCTGTTCGACTGAGGGCAGACGCAACGCCCACACCGCTGTCTCGACTTGAACTTCCGGCCGCAAGGCGCCCTCGCCAGCCACCAGCGGCGTGTCAGGCAAACGATAAACCGTGTAGCGACTCTCATTGCCGGAATCGCGGTGTGCTGCATTAGCCGGATCAAATTCGAACCCGGCATCTAAGAGTGCCTTCGTAACTTTGTCTCGTAATCTGCGTAGTGCAGCGCGGGAGCGCGGCGCCCCCGATACGATCTTCAAGTCAATGTCTTCTGACATGCGACGGGTAAGGCGGTAGGCACGGCTCAAGGCTGTGCCGCCACCGAAGACCAAGCGAAACGGCTTCAAGTCGGCACTGTGGATCGCCGCCAGCGCTCGGACCACTTACCAGTCCTTTTCAACCAGCACCGGACTCGGCAGCTCGAAATGCCTTTGTACTTCGAGCGGGTCCTGGAGTGACGGCCTATCGAGCAAGCACCAGCTCCTGTTTGCCATCGCGGAGACGACGCGAAAATCATCCCTTTATACGGAGGACCGGGTTCAGCGGAACCTCGGTCGAACGTCCTTCGGTGTAGTCCCGTTCAGCCTCCGAAGGCTCCCACGCCACGCCAAGCTTGTTTAGGGCTTGCCGCGCCGCACCAAGAAATCCGTTCCGGCTGTAAAGGATCGGGTCGCCAGAAAGACGCAAGACCACGGCCCGGCCATAGACCCCGTAGCCGAGCCGCACCAGGTGCTTTCCCCGCACAAGCAGACGCAGCACACGCAAAACTTGATCCTCGCCGCCGAGATCGCGGAACTCGCGCGGCAGAAACACATCGTCGCCACGCTTCCGCGCCATCCGACCTTCGATCCTCTCGCGTAATGTCTTCTTTAGTGTGGCTTAGCTACCCGCGATTATCTTGCCAACGATTGACGAATCCCATATGATGTTGAACGGATCTGGCAGGCGGGATCGACTCCGGCGCATCGAACGGCCGGAGAGTTCCGCGACGCCGTGTAACGATGCGCCCGCCGCGCACGCGTTGGCCGTGCGAGCCGCTTGATTCCAGGAGATCCTCATGAACCGCAGAAACTTCTTTGCCGCCGCCGCCGCGGCGAGCCCCCTGGTCGCCGCTCCGCCGCGCCTGGACCGGATTCCGGTTCGCAAGGTCGGCAAGGTGGAGACCGTGTTCAAATCGCCCGCGTCGAAGCCGAATGGACTGCAGGCAACCAAGGGCGGACTCTGGATCATCGATCAAGGTCCCAAAAACGAGGCCCATCTGGTTGACTACAAGAACGGCAAGGTCATTAAGGGCTTCGAGACCGAAACCGTGGCCTCCAGCGGCATCACTTTTGACGGCGAGGCGCTTTGGATCGGGTCGACGTACAGCCGCGAGATCGTGAAATGCAACGCCAATACGGGCAAGGCCATCGAACGTCATTTCACTCCCGGCGCCGGCGTCATCTACAAGATGGCCGGCGATCCGCCCGCGCGAACCAGTCCGGTTCTGAAGAATCTCAGCCAGCCCGCCCCGCCGCCGCCACGGCCGGCTGGGGCAAAGCGGCCGGGCGGGTTCGAGATGGGAGAGGTGAGCTCGACCGCGCCGGGAACCGGCGCCCACGGCCAGGAATGGCGCGATGGCAAGCTGTGGTTCACGGTACCGCCGTCCCGCGAGGTGTATCGAATCGATCCGAAGACCTGGGTTGTGGAGACGAAGTTCCCGACGGCCGGCAACCGTCCGCATGGCATCGGCTGGGAAGGCAAGTATCTCTGGGTGACCGACTCGAATCTGAATGCCTTCTTTAAACACGACGTGGACACCGGGGCGATTGTCGAGAAGATTCAGCTTGGCGAGAACGATCCGCTGCCGCACGGCATGACGATTTGGGACGGTTGGATGTGGTACAGCGACGATGTCGGCATCGTCTGCCGGTTTAAGATGTAGCCGGCGTGTGGCCCGGGGGGACGAATCGAATAGCGCGCGTTGTCATCGTTACGAGCGCCGCATAAAGGTATCTTCGGCACGTTCCATCCGCATTGGTCTGTGCCCTTGCGCGGCCCAATTGACCGTCACCGAGGCCGCGCCCGTGAACCTATCGGCATCGCGGAAAGAGGCATTGTGAGCCGACGACGCGGGGCGAGTGAAGTCCAAAGGCTCTCCCTCAAAGACCCCCAAAGGCTGTGAATCCCGGCCGATCAGACGTTAAGGTGAGGTTTCCGAGAAGGACAGTCACGCCCTGCGCCGCCAACAGCCGCCGCAGTTCGCCCTCGGCGTCCGCGAAATCCTGCACGGCCGTCATACCCCCATCGCCTTGTCCACGAAAGCAAACCCGCGCGCATACGCCGCCTCAACGATCTTCGCGTTCCCGCCGGCGAGCCCATGCTCCGCCCCCGTCACCGAAACCAACTCATGCCGCACGCCTTGCTTTTTCATCTCCGCCGCCATCATCACCGACTGTTCATGCGGAACATCCGTATCCGCCGTTCCGTGGATCATAAACGTCGGCGGATACTCCCGCGTCACATTCTTCACCGGCATATACGCGAAGAACCGCGCCCCTTCCAGCTTCGGGTCCCAGCCCGACACCGCCTTCGGCCACGTCCCGGTCTGCCGGCAGTATTGATAGAATCCGCTCCCGTCGCCCTTCCGGTCCCGCGCGTCCGAAACCGCCCCTCCGCTCACCTGCGCATACGCTTCCTCCCGCGTCATTTTGCTCGTGTGGTGCCGCGCATGAGGACTCGGCGTGCTGTACCAGTCCCCGATCAGGTCCCCGTATCCCCACAGCGATAGCAGCGCCGCCGGCCGCGGCTTCACCCGATAGCCCGTCATCAACGTCAAGCACCCGCCCGCTGACCCGCCCGCTACCGCAATCCTCCCCGTATCTGCGCGGAACAACCGCCGGCCCTCATCGCGCACCCAGGCAAACGCATCCTCCACGTCCCCGATAATTTCCGGCAGCGGCGTCTCCGGCGCCAACCGGTAGTCGATCGACACCAGCACATATCCCTTCTCGGAAGCCCATCGCTTCACCGGCGCGCTTACCCCTTCGCGATTGCCCATTATCAGCGCCCCGCCATGGATCCACACGACCACCGGCCTCAACGCATCATCGGCAGAACGATGCACGTCCGCCTTGATCGCCACCCCGCCCGCCGTCTTATAAACATGCGTTGATTTCCGGATCTCGGCGGCCAGCGCAACCCCCGCCGCGCCGCTCAATAGTGCTCGTCGATTCATCGTGCTCCCATACTACCCGACTATAAACCCTGAGCGGCTACGGAAAGTGTAAGTGCTGCTATTGCAGTAAAACCGATTCGTTTGATCATCGTGGATCTCCTTATGCTTCTTTGCGTGTACGCAGTCTCTGGATACACGGGCTGTACCACATCACACCCAGGGAACCGGTAGTGCCGGTAGTTTTATATCCCGGAGATCTGGCGGATGAGAACAACCAGCCTTCAGGCTGCCAACTGTCGTTCTAGGAAACCTCATCTTGAGGTGTAGTCGGGCGGAATACAAGGTATTTGAGGGAGAGCGGCTTCGGACGTCACTCGCCCCGCGTCGTCGGCTGACAATGCCTCTTTCCGCGATGCCAATAGGTTCATTTGCGCGTCCACGGTGGCCCTCAGTAGGGCCGCGCTAGGGCACAGGCCGATCCGCGCCGGAGATGCCTTTATGCGGCGCGGCGCTCATAACGATGATGGAGTCCGCCGACTTCCGGGATCGTAATAACGCGCCCCATGTCCGCCGATTGCATCGGGCGCGGCTCCGGTGTGTCCTTCTCCAATCCCAAGTGTGTCCGGCTCCGATGATAGTAGTCCACGAAACTTTGCAGGTGACGGGACAAGCTCCGTTCGCCGAACACGATTACGTGATCCAAGCACTCGCGGCGGATGGTTGCGGACCATGTACTTGCTCACGCTCGTTTCGCCGACGGCAATGCCAAGCTTGAGCAGTTCGCCGTGAATCCGCAGTGCGCCCCAGAGCGGGTTGTCCCGGCTCATCGTACCAATCAAAGATCGGACATCCGCCGGGACCGCCGGTCGCCCCGGCCTTCCTCGCCGAATCTTCCAGGTCCAGAACAGGTGGAATCTTTTGCGATGCCAACCGATCACCGTCGCCGGCCTAATTAATGATGGAACTCGGTTGCCAATCCGCCCAAGCCGCCGATAACCAGGCCCACAGTAATCGATCAGCGGTCGTCGGTTTCGGCCGCTTCACCGACCGTTGCAGAACACCGAGCTGGTGACGGAGGGCAGGAATCTCAAACTGAAGCGCCGCGCGACTGCGAAAGGAAACCGAGAACGCCGCCGCGAGCGCCACCAACAGAGGCGACCAAGGGAATCGAAGGAATAAAGGGAACCCCCAATTTATCAGCAACTTCGAGGTTTGCGAGAACGACAGATACGGCGAAGAAACTGTACGGCGAGTTGCTCCGGCACGCTGAACGTCATTTTCCCTATCGCCATCAGGCCATAACACCAGAACTCAGGAGGGGAGTTGAATTCGTTATTTGGCCGGCGCTTTCCGCCGCAGCTCGTCGAAGAAGTGCAGCAGAAATGTCAGGTGCGTGGGCAACTTCTCGCCATCCGCATCATCGTCGACCATCGCCGCGAGGCGCTTGCCGTCCGGCGCAAGATCGTAGCTGGATACGACGGGAACACCCCATCGTAGGCGAGTCTCCGCCCACAGATTAGGCTTCCCCGCCGCGAACGAGTCGCCCTTGGCCGTGTAGGTGACGGCCATCACTCGCCTGTCGAGAGTCTTAAAAAGCAGTTCGCGGCCGTCGCGGGACCACAGCGGCCAACTGCCTCCGCCAGTCGAAACCTGCCTTCGTCCTCCCGGCCCGGGGAACGGCCGCACGTACACTTCACCGGTCCCCGACTCATTCGACGAATACGCCAGCCAGCGCCCGTCGGGTGAAAACGCCGGGCTGAATTCGAAGAACGGCGTTCCCAGGAACAGCTCCGCTTTTCCGAGCCGGACCCCGAAGGCTCCCGGCCCGGAATCGGCTTCGACAGGCATGGTCAAAATGTCAAAGCTGCCGCCGTTCCCGCCTCGGTGAAAAGCCAGACGCTTGCCGTCCGGTGAAAACGAAGTTGGTGTCTCCAAAAGCTTGCTCTCGGTCAGCCGCTTGGCCTCGCCCGATCCATCGGAGCGGATTCCGTACAATCCGGGGGCAGCCGGGTTCTGGGACCGGAATACGATGTTCTTCCCGTCGGGAGTCCACACCGGGTTTGCATTCACGCCCGCCAGGAAACTCAGCCGCGACGGAGTGTCCCCGTCCAAATCCTTCACCCAGATGTCTGATCCCTTGCCGCTGCCCATCGAAAACGCCAGCCGCTTGCCGTCGGGCGAGAAGCGCGGGGTGTTGTAGCGGCCGGGCGGCGCGTGCAGCGGCTGTGTCGTCTTGCCAACGCTATCTACCCAGCGAATCGACCACCCCGTCTGTGATGCCTTCCCGGAGAGATAGACGAAAGCTCCGTTTTGCGCGAACGCAAAATCCCCGCCCGCTGTCATGGTGCTGCTGACATCCTCCAGAATGGGCGCAGGGGCGCCGGTGAGGGCCAGGCGGCCGGGGTGGAAGGGCACGGCGAAAAGAGTGGTCTGCTCGATGTAAACGAGGTGGCCGGTCCCGTTCGAGCCGGTTGCGTCGGCGAGATAGCGGGGGTAAAAGCCGCCGCGCTGGATTGTCTTCCGCTCGCCTGTCTCCAGCGAGATCACATCAATGTTCGCGTCGTCGTAACCTGCGCCTATCTGGGCGGCCACTGTAAACAGGAACGCCTTGCTCCCAGGGAGAACCTGCGGCCAACGGTGGGTAGCTTCACCGGATGTCGGCTTCGTCACCGGTACGGGCGTCCCGCCGGCGGAAGGGATCCGCGAGAGGCCGCCGGAGATGTTCAGCGCCGCGATGATGTTGCCATCGTCGCCCCAGCTTCCGCCAACGCCCACGGGCGCGTCGCACAGCGTGACCGCCGCGCCGCCTTCCACCGCAATCTTCTTGAGCTTGCCGCCGGCGAAGAACCCGATCGAATCGCCCGCCGGAGAAAAAAACGGGGCATAGGCGTTCTCGGTCCCGGCTAGCGGCACAACCTGGCTCTGATTCAGCAGGCGGGTGTGGAGGCGCGCCTTGCCGTCCGCGCCGCGCAGCGTGAGCGCCAGGCGCGCACCGTCGGGGGAAAGCGCGAGCATGTTTCCACCGAGGCCAGTGCCGGGGTCGACCCTTGCCAGCGGCGTGTCGGGCGCGATCTCCACGTTCAGGCGCATCAGCGGGCGGGGCGGCGCGGGGCGGCTGGCGTCATAAAGTAGAACACCGGCGACGATGAAGGCAAGAGCGAAAGCGCCGGCAACCCAGCCGAGCCGCGCCGCTACCGAGCCGCGCCACCCCGCTACCGAGCCGCGACCGTCAGGGAGTGCTCCCGCAGATTCCTCCGGCGGCGACCGCAAGTCCAGCACGATGTCGCGCATCGATTGGTACCGTTGTTCGGGGTCCTTGGCCAAACAACGCCGCACCAGCCGTTCCAGCCACACTGTCGTAAACGGCTCCACGGACATCGGCGCCGGCTCTGCCGATATAATCGACACAATCAAACTGGAATAGTTACTACCCTGAAATGCTTTCTGCCCCGTCACCATTTCATACAGCACCGCGCCAAATGCCCAGATATCAGCCCGCGCATCCGCCTCTTTGCCTTCAAACTGTTCCGGCGCCATATACTGCGGCGTCCCAAGTATCGTTCCTGCTGTGGTTAAGTTCGCCACCAGCGTTGCGTCGTTCGGGCCAATCTTGGCAGTCGACTTTGCCAAACCGAAATCCAGTACCTTCACCCCATCGCGCGTCAACATAATATTGGCTGGCTTTACGTCGCGATGTGTCACACCAGCACGATGCGCACGATCCAGCGCGTCGGCAATTTGCGTGGCGAATGCCAACGCCTGATCCAGCGGCAACGCGCCCTTCTCAATCCGCGCCGCCAGCGTCTCGCCCTCGATCAACTCCATC